>Ga0209086_10000025_pt1 | contig 143535 bp, 203 predicted proteins | sample M_130207_XF_Meta_FD_187312 | JGI IMG/M metagenome (GOLD analysis project Ga0209086, IMG submission 187312) | Freshwater microbial communities from Lake Montjoie, Canada to study carbon cycling - M_130207_XF_MetaG (SPAdes) (version 2) | ecosystem: Environmental > Aquatic > Freshwater > Lake... | reverse complement strand
CAAGTTGAACCCATATTATAAAAGTATAATTTTCATTTCCTATAGGTAGATTGGAACCTGATGGATTATTAAACCAACCGTTTGCTCCTGTTGAAAAATAAACAGGTGATGAATTATTCCAAGCAATACTACCTGAATTTACCATTGTGACATCGTTTCCATTACCACTTATATCATACCAAGTGGTTCCTGTTCCAGGATAGCTTGATAAATTATTGGCATCCAAATATAAAACAGGTCCACCATACGAATTCCAATAACCATTATTTGTTAACCATGTACTAGCCTCTGTTGCAGACGTAAAATTTTGATTAAACTCATTATTTGTTAACTGAAGAAAAGAACTATCAGTCAAATCTGTTGACTTAAAAAATCCAACTGATGCGGTTACTCCTGAGATTGGTGTTGGTTGGGTATTTCCTGAAACAGGAACGGCAATAACATACCCATCTGATTCTTCGGGTCCCATCCACCAAGTAACTCCCCCTGGCTCTATACTATAATCTTGGTCAGTTGTTCCGACCGCTAAACTTCCTACTTGTGTTGTTCCCGCAATTGGTGACGCACTTGGGTTATATGCTAAAGGTGTTGTTGCCATTTTCTTTTTTCTTATAAATAGTTAAATGGCACAAAAAAAAGGGAGACACCGTCGCGTCTCCCCCGAATGTCCCCGTCAGGACAAAAATGTATGATTATTGTTTTTGGAAGGGTAAATCATCAACACCCGTGAAGTCGGACAACTTCTGTTTTAGTTCTAATCCAAAACAACCAAAAAGACCTGTTGTTTTAGTCTGGTTAAGGTCAGACAAGGAGAACAGTCCGTTCAACCTCCCGTGTTTTATTTAACATTTTTCTAATTTGTAACGCGGAGAAGAAAATTGTTCTAGGTGAGTATGGGGAACCACCACTGAAAAACATTCCGCTGTCCATTTTTTTATAAAGATAAGATAAATTTTACAACTTATCAAATTTTATTAATGAAAATTCCGAAAATAAAACGTCTTTATATCGGAGGACTTTCGTGGTTGGGAGTGGAGTCGAACCACTGGCACACTGCTTTCACACAGATGCTCTACCTATGTTAAGTCACCCTAACAACTGAGCTACCACAACCATATTTAAAGAACTATCATCGGGATTTCAAACCATTTGGTTCATCACTTCAGGTACATTTTTACTGTCCTCCCGATTTCTATACAAAGTTAAGAACTTTTTTTGATTCCGTCAAACTTTTTTTAAGTAAGGGTGAAAATTTTATTTCACATTTCCACCCTTGGCTTTTGAGTATTTTAGAATCAGAATTCAAAGATAAGAAACTATTTTATTCCGTCCAAATATTTTTTAATTGTTCTACGAATTTTTTTTTCACCAAGTGAAATCCAACTATTTTCAAGAAGATTATAGATAAAACCAACCAAGTATTTTTTATTGTTTTTTATCAATCTTGATTTGTCATCAACTTGAATAAATTGTACAGGTTCGGTCATCCAATCATACTTAATTTCTGTAACAGGAAAATGTCTTTTCAGATGAGTTAATAGCTCATCTGAAGTGTCACCAGAATATTTAGATAATAATTCTTTTTTTTCTTCTTCAGTAATCATCATATTCATAAATATAAGTGTATTTATCAACAAAATCTAATTTATGGCAAAAGGAAAATCGTCAGGGGAATCAACAAAATTAAGTTTCGGTAAAAGAAAAACAGGCTCGGCTAAAAAATCTCACAACAAACATTCTCCAAAATTAAAAGCATATAGAGGACAAGGACGATAACCTTCAATATCTAAACTAATTTGCTATATTTTTATCATGTCAGATAAGAAACGAAGACTCTATCGCCTAATTGAATTGTACATTAATGATTATCAAGGTAAATCAGTACAAGAAATGTATGGTAAAGGTTCTCGTATCAAAATCCACAATCTGAATTTCTCAGTAACACAACAAAGTATTTTCATGGAAGCCGTCATTGTTCTTGGTGACTTAATTACTGAAGAACATATGGATAGGGCTCTTGCCGATGTATTGATTCAAGATGCTATGGTCTATTTTTTTCCTGAATGTTCAGTAAAAACTTATGTAAGGTTTGATGTTTAATCAAAATATTTCCCTATCTTTGTAAAAATTACAGATATGAAAACCATTACAAAAGTATTAATTACCGTTGTTATTTTTATTTTAATTAAGATTTTATTCTTTTTACCAGGGAATTCTCAAGTAAATTATAAATTAAAATTGATTGAAAATGAAATTTCTAAAAGGGGTTATAATAACAATTGGTTCATAATTAGTGGTAAAAGACATTCATGGTATAATAGTTTATTATCTAATTCTGCCAAAGATTCTTATCATATTATAGGAGAAGCAATTGACATTTATGTTATTGACTTAAACGGTGATGGAATTTTTAATTCAAAAGATATTAAAATTTTTGAGTCGGCAAATAAATATGTTGAATCAACTGACCCTGATTTGGTTGGTGCTTTAGGTACTTATACAACCAAAGGATATTTTACAAGGCACATGATACACATTGACACAAGAGGATATAAGAAAAGATATAATAAATAATTTTTTTACTTAAATCCTTTCCCATACTTTTGTGTCATATAGTCATAAGACATAATAGATTTTTGTGGACCTGACCCTGACACACAAGTACTCGGAATTTCAACAATGTTATCTGATGCATCAGGTAACCAAATACTCAATTGTCCTTCTGTAATAAATGAACTTATTTCTTTAACATCGGCATCACCAAAGTTTATACACCCAAAACTCATTTTTCTTTTAGTACATTGTTTTTTTGAGAAATTTTCTCCTCCAGGAAGATTTTTTATTCTTCCCTCTGATTTGGTACCATGAAATCCAAAAGGTATTGTAGTACCATCACATGTTTCCCACGTAACAAATCTAGCACCGTAATCTTCCTCAACAAATGTAGTGGCTAATAAATCGTTCATAAAGTTTTTAATATTACCAGCCCTTTTAAACACGCCAGATGGGGTATTTTTTAAATTCCATTCTTTTTGATTAAAATAACAACCGTCAATATAATTAGCAACATCATTTAAAGGATTTTTAGCGTTACCTGTTGTAGCTAAGTTCTTAGTTTGATTAAAAATTGAACTAAAAAACTTTGCCCCTACGTCAGTCCAATTTTTCATCGCCCAATCAGTCATTGTTTGAGTTTTTAATTGGTCCCCTTTATTTTTACCAGTAATAACATAATAAGTACGGGATAGTTTGTACCCTGGTAAGAATGCGTGTACTTGTGAATTTTTATCATCCAAAATTGTGAATTTCTCTGCATTTAGAAGATTATTGGATTTCATATAATTTAACTGAGCTTTGACTTGATTTGAAACTTTTAAGTCTTTGAAATCCGTTATTTTTTTATTCGTATCAACTTTACCTGTTGTTTTTTTAGATTGTGTTCCAACAACTTCTTTACCTGATGTTTGTTTTTTCTTGTTTGTGGGCTCTGCCCCCGAATAAAACGCTTTCAATGCATTATTAGTCAAACTTCCGAAATATCCTGAAGGAATCATTGTATTTGTCACCAAATATCCAAGGTCCATCAATTTTTGTTGTAGTTTTTTTACATCTTCAATTTTTTGAGGGTTTTTATTACCCCCATCACCTAATTTTAACCCTTTAGGATTTATGTTTTTGTTTACTGGTTGTTTACGACTATCACTATAACTTTTCCAATCCATAAATGGACTTGTCATCCCAACTCCAGCAGTTCCATACATATTTCCTTGCTCAATTATTATTTTATTAACAATTTTTTCTAAATCGGACTCCGTTAATTTAATTATTTTTTTCATATTACCCCTTATTCATAGTTTTGTATAATTCAGCATTTTCCTTTTGTAGATATTCAACTTTGACCGCAAGTGCCGCAACTTGTTCTGTTAATTTTAATATTGTTGACCTCATTTCATCTTTTTCTTTAGATGAATTTTCCAATAAAATTTCTAATTTAGAAATTCTATCTTTACAATCGTGACGAATAAATTCTTCATCTCTTTCTTTTCTCATGGACCTTTTTTCGTAAAATCTCCACGCACTTGCCGAACCTAAAACACCAACCACTGTTATTAAGACTGTCCAAATTGATTCTTGTTGCATAATAATCTTTAAGTGATAAATATAACTTTATTTATAAAAATTTGTCGTTTGGTCGGAAGGGCAATAATTATTATTCTTATAGAATAATAATATAATATTAAAAAAAGAGTAAAAGTAAAAAAACTAGTAATACTAGTTCTAGGAATTTACACAAAATCCACACAACACTCAAAACCCAATAAGCTTTCCAATAGATTAGAAACTTTGTACGATGGATGGTCTGAAACGAAGTGATAATAATTAGGGTTATTTTCTGAATTCCGTTTGTCTTTGAGGTTTAAAAAAATGGAGTGAGAATCAGGAACCCATTCTTTTGTCCCTTCGTCATATTTTTGCGTAGGAAGTATCTGAATACTCACAATAGATATTTCCCCTCCGAAGGAGGTGTCCAACGAAGACTCAACAAGTCGTTTTATTCTGGCAATTTTGTCCATGTCATATCTGAATTAAAGACTACCGAGTATAAGTGTTTTTTATTCCATTCCGTGGGTCCAATGATAGACAATGTCTTACCACCATTAAAATCCTCGTATAAGTGATATACTTCCCCAATTTTTGGTTCAAATTTGTAGTTTGACTCGTAGACCTGTTGATTTATCATCATGGAATTTTGAAGGGTTTCTACCTCTTTAACGAGCTCATCGTATCTTTTCTTCATTACTCGGTCCACTTTGTTTAGACCGTGATTTTTAAAGGCCGTTAAATCTTGTGGTTCAATCTTTGGGGCGCCAACATGTGCAGGATATTCCATCTTCATTGGTTGAAGATTAACCTTGTCTATATGTGATTGAGTTGACATAAATAAAAAAGTCCCAATGTGGGACTTTAAGTATAGTGAATCAATTTTAAAAATTCAAATTATTGACCTTTAATCATTCCGAGAGAATGTTTTAAAAATTCTTTTGCTCTTGGAGCAACATGTTGCATACCATAAACTTTTTCTATATCTTTAACCAATTCTTCTCCGTGTTCGTTTTCTTTATACAACTCAATGATTTTATCCATTGCAGTTCCACATTCTTTTTTAGTTTCATCAAAATAATGATATGGTTTGTGATTTTTCAACATGTTCATAAGACCATAAGCCAAATGTTCACCACCATCAGAAATTTTTGGATGTAGTCTTGATGTTTTTAAAAGTTCAAGTCTGTCAACTAACCCGTTAACACCATTTTTTCTCAATTGAACTCCATCAATGTAATCTTCAGTTTCATCATCTCCCATGATTTCTTCTAAAGACCTAACATTTCCACCATGACAAAACTTTTTGTCATCTTTTTGTTCAGATTGCTCAATTAAATACATTTTTTGTATTTGTTGCTTATCTGATTCTGTTATTTCAAATCTTTTTCCCATGTTAATAAATATAGTGAAGTTTTAATTTGTCTTTATTATAAAATATCATGTAAAAACGATATTTTTTCTGATTCTGATAAATTTTCAGTTGTAAATGAAAATGGATTATAAGGTACCAAGTTAAAAACAGATTTAAAATAGAAATAAATCAATTTAGCACCTTGAAAGTTATACATATTATCAAACCTTATGGGTTTATTTGTTCTATATACATTATTTTCAAGAATTTCACTTATTTTGGAGGAATCCCAATTTGGGTCTGACTGAATAAAGTCCAATTTTTCTAAATCTTCCAACAAAGTCTCCATTTTTATTAAAAAATCGGGTTTTTTTCCATTAAAAGTCCATTTTGAGAAAAAATTGTAGTTTATGTCCTTAGCAGAGTAGTTATCATCAAGAGTAACAATTGTTTTTTCACCTTTAAATGCATGCAACAACCAATTATTAAAACTATTTCTAATTTCATTGTGAGAATTTTTTTCAACCACAATTTCTGAATACCTTGTTAATAGAAAAATTGAAAACACTCGGTCATATGGGTTTCTTACACTACCAATCAATTTATAATCAGTATATTTTTCAGGTATCTCATTCAAATGACTAGTATATCTTGTTTCTATTGAAACCTCATCTCCGATTTTTGGGTCAAACACCAAAAAATCATAATTTGAGAAGATTTTACGTGTAATTTTTGTTCCAGCCCTTTCGGGTGCCCACCAAATAGTTTTATGCTTATGAGATATGTTCATACTTTACAAGTATAATCTATTTATTTAAAAAAATATATGAAAAAAATTACCAAGAACCTTTTTATACTTTTTAGTATTATACTAATAGGCATAAGCTCTCAAGCACAAGACGTTGTCGTATTAAAACACACAAATTATACATCACACTTTTCAAAATCCAAATATTACCCTGTTATGGTTGAGTGGTGGATTACAAAAGCAAAGGTAAATTGCGAAAAACCATTGCCCAGAAAAGATAATTTCAAACCAGACCCATTATTACCATTAGAAACTGATTTAGCAAAAGATTACGTTGGTAGTGGTACCGATAGGGGTCATATGATGCCAGCAGCTCAAAATTTATGTCAAACTTCTGCAATCCAAGATGAATGTTTTTATTTTTCTAACATGTCACCACAATATCATAGTTTAAATGCTGGTGATTGGAAATCTGTTGAGACGATGGAAAGGGAGTGGGCTAAGAAAGATGATTCAGTTCACGTATGGTGTGGAAATATAGGAGTTACAAAAAAAATTGGAAAAGTATCCGTTCCGACACAATGTTGGAAGGTAATATATTTTGTAAAAACAAAAGAATGGATGTCATTTTTGTTTAACAACGACACCTCCAAACCAGATGGTATTCATAACAATCTAGTTGATAAAAAAGATATTGAAAAACTTACAGGATTTAAATTTCGTTAAATAAAAACTTATTTAAATTATCAATCGTGTAAGTGGACTCCTGTTTGTCATAACATAAATCCCAAAGAGTTTTGTTTTTTATAAATGGATGAGGTTGACTCTTCGCCCAATTTTTTCCTAAGACGTAGTCCTCACGAGTCCAAGTTAATTTTCTTGAGGGTCTTTTAACAAATAAACCTCTTACTTTCATTAGAATTTTACACCAAATAGTAGACATATTAATGTAATTGTACTTATCAATAAGACTATATCAAGCTTACTGATTTTATGTTTTGTTAGAAACTTTTCTATAATTTTCTTCACATTCATATCAAAAAAAACCCCTATTAGAAGGGGTTAAATAATTTAGAGATATAATTTTTTGGTTTCCATTTCCAATCTTTTCATTTCCATTCTTAGTTGGTCAATCTTTTTTTGGTCTTGAGCTGAAACCTCAATATTTTCTGCCTGAATCAATCTGACTTGTTCTTGAAGTCTTTGAAATTGACTTAATAGTCTATTATAGGCTTGTGCTTTTTGTTCTGTTGTTAATCTTTGCATGATTTTTTCTTTTAATTTAGGTAATAATTTTTAATTGTAAATTAGTCTTCGTATTTAATATTTTCAAAATTTGAATTAATACTATCTAAAATACCAAAAAATCTATTTTTTAATTCAGGGTGTACTTTTTTCCCTGTTTTAAACATAGATAAAACTTCTTCTAATTTTGTAATTATATTTTCAATTGTCTCTTCCACATCCAAATTTCCATTATTTGTATCTATTTGAGTTGGTTGTGTGTAGATATCTAAGTCCATTGCAACAGAATTTAAGCCTTGTTCTGTTAATTTTTTAATCTGAGATTCTGTTAATATTATCTTACGCATTATTTTTACTATATTTATAAATAGTTAAATAAACACTTATGAAAAAAATAATATTAATTCTTCTTTTATTACCAATGGTAATATTAGGACAAACTGAAAGACAACAAAAAGAAGTCATCAGAAGTGGGGGTACTCAACCACAATCCCAACCACAATCCCAGCCTCAAACTTCATCACCAATTTCTCGTCCAAATGAGTATCAACAAAAAACTCAAATTAGAACTGAAAATAATACACGAAATTATAATTTAGGTACAACACCAAATTATAATATTGGTCCAAGAAATCCTTATAATTATAACACACCTTATTATAATAGATGGAATAGATGGGGAGCGCCTTTTCAATACAGAAGTTATTATGACTTCTATTATTTTGACAGATTTGGTTATAGAGCACCTGCAAGAGTTTATTATAAACTTGACAACACTCAAGACACTATATACAGTAAACAAAATAAAATTAGAGTTGGTTTAAACCTTTCAAACAAAAATAAAATTGGTGGATGGTTTACCGTGGGTCGAGATGTTTATTTTAAAGCATCTTTCAACAAAACAGTATATGCCGACCAATCAACTTTCTATACAAACATAACCATGGATGTTGTTAGACCTTGGTTATTAAATAACCCTTCTCAAAATTACAAATTAAATGACATCAGAGACGAGTGGTCTATGTATTTAGGTCTTGGTAAAGAATTTAAAAACTTTGGAGCTAACATTTCATTTGGTTTTGGATACGAAAACGAAAAATACCAATATTTTGATGGTACCTACATTTTATCAAACAATGGAAGATATTCTTTCAAGAACTTTGCTGATGATTTTGCTACAATGAGTGTTGGTTTAACTCATGATTATAAATCATGGTCATTATCCGCAGATTATGACCCCTTTAGAAAGGATTTATATTTAGGATTAGGATTTAATTTTTAAAATATGGCATATTCAGATAAGGTCATTGACCATTACTCAAACCCAAAAAATGTTGGGACATTAGATAAATCAAAATCAAACGTTGGCACAGGATTAGTTGGAGCACCAGAATGTGGCGATGTGATGAGACTTCAAATTGAAGTAAACGACAATATTATAACCGACGCAAAATTCAAAACATTTGGTTGTGGAAGCGCGATTGCCGCATCTTCGTTAGCAACGGAGTGGTTGAAAGGTATGACGTTAGACGAAGCAATTAAAATGGACAATATGGAATTGGTAGAAGAATTAAACCTACCACCCGTTAAAATCCATTGTAGTGTTTTAGCGGAGGATGCCATTAAATCCGCAATAAATGATTATAGAAAGAAACAAGGATTAGAAGAATTAATCTTTGATGCTTCACACGTATAAAAACAAAAAAATAAAGTATGAGTTATATTATTGGAAAGAGTTGTGTTGATTGTATGGACACCGCTTGTGCAAGTGTATGTCCTGTAGATTGTATTCACGGACCTATTGATATTGAAGGTTCTGGTGGCGAAATTGAAAGAGATGGTAGAGCATCGTTCCCAGGTGGTCAAATGTATATCAATCCTGATGTTTGTATCAATTGTGGTGCGTGTGAACCTGAATGTCCCGTTAACGCAATTTACGAAGATGAGGATTTAGCAATAAAAGCAGGTGATGAAATCTCAGTTCATAAAAATTATAAATTTTTTGGTTTAACATATAACTAATGATTACGGTTTCAGAAAAGGCATTACAACACGTTATAAGTTTAATGATGGAGTCTAACATAACACCAGACTCTCACCACTTACGCGTTGGCGTAAAAGGAGGAGGATGTAGTGGATTATCCTATGTTATGGACTTTGACAATACAATTGAATCTACAGATGAAACCGTTGAAATTGATGGCGGACTTAAAGTTGTCATTGATAGAAAATCTGTATTATATCTTTACGGTACTGAGTTAGATTACTCAGATGGATTAAATGGAAAAGGATTTCAGTGGGGAAATCCTAATGCGAGTCGCGAATGTGGCTGCGGTTCTTCCTTTGCAGTTTAACATTATGGTTTTATTTTTTTTACATTAGGGTTTTACTATTTTGTAAGATATTTATAATAAACATCTTATATGTGGTTAAATAAAATTAAATTAATTGAGGGTACTTTTTTAAAAAAAAGTTCAATCGGTAAGTCATTTGAGTATAAAAGAAAAAGGCAGGTAGCTGAATTAAAATGCGATAATTGTAATAATATCTTTAACAGAAATATACACGAAATTGCAACAAATAGAAGAAATAATAATTTTAAACATTTTTGTAACGAATGTGATTCAAAAAGTTTAGGTGGTAAAATAGCAGGAAAAATAAGGAATAAAAAGTATGAAGGTGAGATTGGAAAAATAATAAAACCAAAAGGTGGATATTATGAAGTTTATGTTAGAAAAACTCATCCATACAGGCCTGAACAAGATTGGGTTAGACAACACATTATCGTTATTGAAAATAATATAGGCAGAAAATTATTGGAAAATGAGGTTGTTCATCATATTGACGGAGATAAACTAAATAATAATATTAATAATTTAGATATATGTACAATTTTGGAACACAACAATTGTCATGCAAAGGCCGAGCAAATTGTATTTGAACTTTATAAAAATGGAACCGTTGGGTACGATAAAAAAACAAAACGTTACTTTTTAAAATAACTTAAATCCACCAAGAAAAAAAAACCACGTATATCCTATAAATAACATAGAGTAGGAACACTGTAAACCCTAACATAGTCCCGAAGATTATGTAACCACGTATCTTAGAATGTTTTTTCAATAATTTTTAAAGCTATAGATAATATTACCATCCAAATCCCAAACAATAAAACTTGAAATTGATTTATCAATGTTGAAATACGGTAGATATTGTTTTATATGATAGTCCACTAAATAATGAGGGTCCAATTCTTTGTCATACATGTTTTCTTTTGTGATAGTTGGGTCATTCAAAAATATGTCAAACTCCATCCCTCCCCACCCTCTCGGTGCATATAAATCTCCATTATAACGAACATCAATATGGTCAACCATAGGATAAATTTCCTTGATTGCACTTGAGTTAATTAACTTTTCCAATCCTTTTACTTGAAATTCTTTAACCATTACTCTATAGTTTTGACAGGTAAATTAAAGTTTTTAGTGAACCACTTTTTGAATGGTTCGTGCCACTTATCGTCAAAATATCCATTAAGTTGAATATCATATGGATGCTCAAGTTGTACTATTGGACAAAGTTCTCTTGCTTTACTTCCTTTATCAAAATATTCGCAACCATACCACATAAAACATCTATCATCACCTCCGTTGTAGTCACCAATATAAAATAAAATTCTACTTTCATCATCGCCTTCTTCACCTGTTTCATCATCTATTATGTCGTAAGGATTTGTCCAATTTATATCAGTAACGTCAAACATTTTATCAAGATACTCAATAACTAAATTCTCAAATTTTGACTCTGTGATTATATATTTCATTACTTATTGTCGGTTTTTAATTTGGCAACCGCTTTAGATATATCCGATAATTGTTTTTCTTTTTCTTTTTTCTCTCTTTCATTATGTTTGTCCGTATCTCTTTTCCACCAATTCTGAAAACTATCAGGATTCATTTTTGCTTTTGCTGCACGAATTAAATCTTCTTTATTTTTAAGTTTTGTTTCAATGTTACCTGTTCTTTCTTTAAACGCATTAAGATTAAATCCTGGTTCTAATTTATCTTGACGTGTGGCGTGATGAGGTTTTTTTGGTTTTTTTGGTAAATCTCTTTCTTGCCCATGTAATTTTTTAAATGAAATTCCATATTTTCCAATATTATTTTTGGACTTAAATTTATTCCTGACCCAATCAGCAACATCATCTCTTAAATCTTTATCAGAGTTAAAAAATAAATTGTCTTTTAATTCATTAAACGCATCTAAAGAAACAATACCACTTGATGGACCCAATTGAGCCATAAGTTTACCATTAACATAAATGTTTCTTAAGTCTCCTTCAAATTTAGTTTCATAACCATTAAACATGTCTTCAAGCCTTGACGTTAATAATTCGTTGGCCTGTTGTTCTGTTATTATAATTTTCATATTAAAATCCTAATTGTTCTTTACGTTTAACTGTATCAACAATGTCCAAGTAAAAGTCATCAAGGTCTCTTTCTCCTGATTCTATTTTACCGATAACATCATCTTTATAATATAGAGTATTATTGACTATGTAGTCTATCATCTCTTCGTCTGTAATTCCCTTTGGCTTGACAGGTTCTTGTCTACAAGGATGTTCTTTATCCAATACATCTACATCATTAATTGATAATCCTGACTCACCAACAATTTCTTCAAATTTTGGAACCACAGTATTATCATACCATTCTTCAATTACATGAATAACATAGGAACGTCTTATACTCAATAAATTAGAAAGGCTTTCTATTATTTTTTTTGAGATTAACAAACTCCCTTTTTGGAATTCACCTTTTTCAAAATAATAAAAGGCTGAAATAGTTTCTTTTCCATTAATACACCAATCCTCACGAAAATTTCCATAATTACGAGATTGCTTAGTAATCTTTCTTTCGCCCTTACCAATATATTCGTTCATATATTTGATAATAGCATTTGTAATACTTTGACTACTTTTATTAAGTCTATTGTACTGACCTTCTGTTATTATGATTTTCATTAATAATAAATACCTATTCTTCCCAACTTATACCAATCCAATAATCTTTGTTGTATTTTAGGGTTGTATATTTTTCTATTTGTTTTGTAAGCTCCAACCTTGACATAGCGTATTTAGGTTGTTTTCCTTCGTAGATAACTTCAAATGAAGGGTATTGACCATCGTAAGTAGAAACGGTTTCATTTTTGATTTCTTTTACTTTGAAATCTGTATGTACATGACTATGACTGAGATACTCTAAGATAATTCTTTCAGTAAACGAAATATCCATAATTATGCAATATCGGAACCTTTTTTAGTTAGTGAAGCAAATATCGGTTCTGACATATTTTTAGCTTGACCAACAATTTTTCTAACTAAATCTTCGTAACCACTTCCCGCATATCTTTGATTATCAGCATTTACGAAATTTTTAACTAAATCTGATGCTGTTTTGTTGCCCGCAAGATATCTTCTTGCAATTAAATCATAATACGTTTGAATACCGTCTTGAACTGATGGGTGGGTTATGTTTTTTCCATTATCTGTGTTTCCAACATTATATGGATTCTTTGTTTTGATTGGTCTTGCATTTGGATTACTTGAAAATCCTCCTTCAGCTGCTAATTGGGCAAGAGATAATTCAACGGGAACATATTTTTTATACTTATTAAAAGTATTTTTGGCGGCAGTTGCTAACATATCACCAGTAATACCTAAAAGATTAGATGACCTATTTTGAATAAATTTATCAGCAATTTGTTTATATGCGTTGTATCCTTCAGAACTATTTAAATCTACTTCTTTGAATTCGCCAGCACCTGTGCCTCCAGTTGTATTACTTTTGCTTGGTACTTCACTTGAAAGCATTTTCTTTATCTCATCTTTATTAAGTCCTCCGCCTAAAATTTTATCTATTAAAGATTTGGCTAATAATTCACCAAATTCTTGCTCAGTAAGTCTAACTTTAAATTTTTTACCCATAATAATAAATATACAAAACCCCTCATTTAGTGAGGGGTCTTAATTTTAATCAGGCAAAACTTCAACAGAAGTCATTCTATCTCCTTGTATAATTTTATCAATTACATCAAGACCTTCAACAACTCTACCAAAACATGTGTGTTTACCGTCTAAGTGTTGTGTGTTTTGTCTACCATGACAGATAAAGAATTGAGAACCTCCTGTATTTGGTCCTGCGTGTGCCATTGACAATACTCCTTTATCGTGGAATTGGTTTGGTGCAGATGTTTCACATTCAATTGTATAACCTGGTCCACCGTTACCAAGACCATTTGGACAACCTCCTTGAACTACGAAACCTGGAATAACTCTATGAAAACTTAAACCATCGTAGAATTTGTCATTAATTAATTTAAGGAAATTTGCAACCGTCTTTGGTGTTTGATTATCATATGTCTCAATAATCATATCACCTTTTTGTGTAGAAATTTTAACTTTACTCATTTTATAGTTTTTTAAAATGATAATAAATTAATATCTACCTGTCAAATAAACGTGAATAGTTTCTGGTATTTTTGTGCAAATCGTTCTTTCACCATTGTCATTTTCACAAGGTATGTTTGGAAGGTTTTTTGCAATTTGTTTTAACTCTCTTGGGGCACCTTTAAGTAATCTTAAGATTTCTTTTTTTGAATATAGTCTTTCACTATCAAATTGTTCATTTATAGTTTTTTCTAAAATTCTATGTTGTCTTTCTGTTATAACGTATTTCATATTAAAATTTTTCATAAACCGCTTTATAGAAATCCAAATCTAATGGCATACCATAATAGTCCCAGTGTATATTAAAAAATGATTTAAGGTCATTAATTATTTCTTTTTTTAGTGTTGTTACATTTGGAGTGCGGTTATGGAAAAAAAACTGTAAAAGAATTGCATTCGTTGAGTAACTTTCATTTCCGTAGTATCTTCCTCTAGTTCCTTCTTCATTAGTTACTTTGAGTTGTACAAGGTTGTCTCCAAGTTTTTTCTCAAAAAATTCAACAATTCTTGGTAATAGTTTTTCAATTTGTTTTTTATTTTTTTTAATTAAAGCAATTCTTCCTTCTCTCGGTAGCGTGTGAAATTCTTTAACCCAATCAGGGGCATCATCACCAATCTGCATTCCCTCCCTCAATATTTTTTTAATTAAGTCTTTCATTTAATATCCATTTTCCTCCGAACAAGTTGTTCTATAAATATCAAAAAGATATTCACTAAACCATTCTTCACACATACCAGTAATTATTTCATTTACCTCGTCAAATTTATCATCTAAAAAAATATCTTCATCAATTGTCATAAATTCATCCACCGCGTAATTTATGATATTATCGGCAAATTCAAACTCATCATTAAAATCATCACATAATGTTGGAAAATTTATTTCTGCATTCGTGATATATTTTTTCATAGACTCTTTGTTAGCTCTTCTCTTCAACCAATTCATGGAGTCTGATTCGGTTATAAAGTCTAATTTTGATTTTTTTTGTATGTCTTTCTTGATTCTGAATTCAATAGCATCTTCCTGTTCTTTCTTACTAAGTTTGATGAAGTTTTCGTCGGTCATAATATAGACCATACGTTTTTGTTCATCGTAATTATAATTAACGTAAATTGATTCCCCCTTACGATTTACAACACTATATTTTACAAGGTGTCCATTAACGTTGAACATCCCTCCTTTAACATTAGTTTCTGTATCTTTAGCATGGCGTTTGAGAGACGCCTTAATTAATTTTTCGTATTGGTCTTCTGAGATTAAAATAGTCATTACAAATAAATACTAACTCATACTATAATTAGCTGGTCGTCTAAATTCTTTAATTCCAATATTTGTATTCAAAAATCCGTTAAAATATCTTCTTAAATGATTACTCATTAACGATGTTATTTCTACCTGTTCTGTATAATTCCAACCACGAGCCATTTCCAAACCTTCTTGATTTAATTCAAACTCAACAATCACATAAAGCGTATCAGACCATTCGCTGTAATTTACAGGAATAACTTTCATATACTCCATCCACCAAAATTTGATAAGAGGGACAAACTTTTCCATAGTATCTTCAAATGAATTATGAGACCAATTTCTACTACTTGACATATTCTAATATTGTTTCAGAATGTGATGGTGAAAATATAATAATAGGTTTATCTTTATTGTTGTTCTCATACATACAGGTTATTAAAGATATTAGGTCAACATATAGTTTTTCCCTAACCTTTTTCTCAATTTTAGGATTCATTAATTCACTGTGATGTGTTGGTGAAACCGTAATGTGAATTTCTAATGGACCATAGTATATTGTACCTGAAACCTTGTAATCAGTCACACCGCCATTAATTGCCCCACCTAATGGTTTTATTCTAACTTCAGTTACATCCAATATCCAAGGATACTTTTTCACTAAAAAATGTTTGAGTGGAAGGTGGTCCAAAACCAATGGGTCTTTCGGTGCAGTGAGGGTTGATGTAATATCAGTTATACATGTAACAAACACCCTTTCCTGAATTAATGATGATGTTGTTGTAGGAAAATCCCTCGGTTGTTTCTTTTTAATTTTATTAACTATATCAGCAACCATCGGTGGCGCTGGTTCCTCAGTAGGTGTTTGAGGTATTGGTGGTGGAGGAGGTAAAAATTGTTGACCTTGATTCCAACGTCTTGCAATCTGTTCGTAGTCAATATCTCTGTGTTCGGCCGCCATATCAGGATACCCGTTAGGTAATAACGGTGGTCTTCCAGTGAGCCTACTTAAAAAATTCAATATATTCATACTACGCAAATATAAAAAAAGTTTTGGAAATAAAAAAACCCTCCACGATGGGAGGGTTCAATTTTTTTTGATTGGTATACTACAATCCTGCTTGTTGTGCCGCAAGTAAAGCGTCCGCGGCAACATTTGCATCTTGAATTGCTAGTAACTCTAAGTTAGCCGCAACTTGTGCGTCTTGAATTGCAAGTAACTCTAAGTTAGCTGCGACTTGTGCATCTTGTATCACCAATAATTCTTCGTCTGTCATAATTGTAAAGTTTATTATAAATAGTTTATTTTTTAGATATCATAACTTAACCAAGCAAATTCATCAAATAAATTTCTACCGTATCTATCCTTTAACCAATACTGAATAATTTGTGCCCAAACACCAGTGTTCACCTCAATTGCCGATGACATTTTCTGATAGTCTTTAAAGAGAATATAAGGTATGTTTTTTCTTACATGAATTCTTCCCTTACCATTATCATCAAAATAACGATTACCGTCTTTTTCGGTGTGTAATGGTCCATAAATGTCATCCAAAACATTTGCTCCCAATTTATTCAACTTGTCTTGGCTTATTTCATATTTCATATTAATAAATATAATGAAAAACCCCACCTTGTGAGTGGGGTTAATATTTTAATGTTCCATTTTTTCAATAAACATTTGATGTGCTCTACCACGTGGTATTTCTCTCCACATAACTCTGTCTCTAACCATTGGTCTTAACCTTTGGAAATCTTCTTTCTTGAAGACAACAATAACTTTATCACCTTTAACCGTTACGCTCAAAGGTTTTGGTTGCATTGGAAAATGTTGGGGTTCAAACTCAGGTCTGTGATGACGATTGAATTCAGGTCTTTGGTGGTCTTTTCTAAATTGAACATAATCAGAAAACTGATTATGTAATACTGGTTTTTCTTGTGAGAACGCTGCGATAGATGTAATCATCAGTAAAGCGGCAAATAATGTTTTTTTCATAATAATTTGTTTATAATAATTATAGTTGATTAAAACGAAAAAATAACCATAGTATACAGGCGGTAATTAATCTATGCGATAGGATAAATCATATCTTATTTTAATCATTTTATAACATAATCAAAAGGAATTAGACCATATATCCGATTCAACCACTTAAACAAAAAACCCCACTTTATGGGTGGGGATTAATACTATCTTGATAATACTTGTGGTCTTTTTGTTAGTTTCAGTGGATTTTGAAAACTTGGTGGTTTTCCGTTTTTCGTTACTCCTGTTAATTTTACAACTTTATCTTCATATCCAAAACCTAAACCAATTATTTTTGTTCCGTCCTCTGTTTTATTTTTATTTCTTAAAATAAAACTAGGGGTTTTTGATGGTGGATTTGGGACTACTTTAATTCTACCTAAGAGGGTAAATTCATCTGGGTCAAAATGTCTAAGTTGTCTCTGAAGTGATGGATGCATTTCTTCCTCCTCTTCTTCTTCGTCATCATTCTCCAATTCTTCTTTAACCAATTTTTTCAATACATCATGATTTTGGTTAATTGTCTTTTGAGTTTTAACTCCTGACTTCTTACTTCTCACGGCTTTTGGCTTTTTAGCCTTAGTACCTTCATTTAAATTATCAAAAGAATTAAATTCCATTTCCAACTCTCTTGCAATATCATTTGCATAATCGTGAAGTTCTTCAAGTTCATCATCAGTTAATTCACCACCTCTTACTGCGGAATCTAATTCATATTCAATTTGAGTTAACATAAAATCTAATTCATCTTCAGTTGTTTCATTGTTAAAGTGATTTGCGATATGGTCTATTGTTCCCATATGTTCCTCAAATGCACTTTCTTCATATGACTGTTCTTGTATAATTTTTCCGACTAAATTCACTAAGTCGGATTCTGTTAATCTAAGTTTTCTTTTCATAATTAATAAATATTACTAACCTTAATAAACATTACCAATTTTGACGTTCTACGTGAACCACAGGTAATCCTGTATGTTTTGTAAACCATCTTTTAAATGTTTCTTGCCATCTTGGGCCAAAATATCCATCAAGTGAATCATACTTTGTACTATCAACAGTAATCAAAGGACATTTATGTTCAGGTAGTGGTGGGTCCAAATTTGGATTGTCACACAATGAATACCACATATGCGCACTCTCTCCCCAACCAAAATCTTCTTCTTCTGTATTAAACATAAAAAACAATTCATAACCACTTTCTATTTCCTTCTCATAATATTTTTTATTTTTCCACCCACCTTGTGGTACAAGATTACTATCAAGATACCTTAGGATTATATCCAATAATTTATTATGTTGGTCTTCTGTTATAATGTATTTCATACTATCTATATCTTCCATTTACGTTTGTGTTAAGTTGGTCAAACACAACATTTATACCAGCAAAATTTTTAATATCTCTTCTTAATTTCATTTTAGTTTTGTGAATAAAGGCCGCTTTGTTAATCGTATCCAAACTATCCCACCAATCACCGTCAACAATAAATGAAGTATGTAATGTAAACTCATCAGGTGCTGTGTGACGAACATCAAAATTAATATCGGATACCTCCTCAGGTTTTATGTGAGGAAATATTTTATTAAGAGTTATTTCTACTTGTTCTTTATCCATATTAATATTCTACCACTAAAACATCAGGACTATATCCCTCGCTTTGAGTGTATTCTCTAATTTTTTTCATTGCATCATTTCTACGTCCCCATCCTGAATCTTTAAAAATAATCTTCAAGGTTGCCTTTCCACCATACGCCTCAAATCTAATTGCATGTATAAGGTTTGGCGCAATTGCTTTTATATCCTTCTTAATTTTTTTATTTAAAACATTTTTAACCCACTCGTCAAGCCCAACAAAATTTAATTTATCGTTAGTCATGTATACCTTTCCATATGTTGGATTACCAAACTCAACACCACAATAACTTTCCAAATATTCTGTCAACTTACGTTGTATATTACTAATATTAATATTTTTATATTTTGGTTGCTTAATCATCGTTGGAAAATCAACGTCAGCTCCTATTGTAATCTCATTAGGTTTATCCTCTTTTAATTTTACTGTAACATAATCAGGAATTTCTATTTGTTTTAAAAAGTGTGATATAACTTTTTGATACTTTTCTGTGAACTTTTCTTCCGCTCTTAGATTTGGTAAAACATATTTTCCTTTTTTTACTAAATCTCTTGCAACTCTTTTTAATCTATAAGGACTATATGTTGCATCATCATCGTAACCATAATACGAATCCTTAACACCAATAGAGTCTTCAAATTCGTTTCCGTATTTGTTCAAAAGAAGAGATAGAGGATATTTTTTGGATTCGTCACCCAATTTTTCTGTTATCCATTGTCTGAAAGTAATGAGAAATGCTTCAAGATAATCTTCATCAGCATAATCATTGATTGCTTCTTTAACAATAGAAACAATTTTTTGGATTCTTTCTTCAGTAAGTGTTAACGTTTTTTTCATCTAATATAAATACCAATGAAAATAAAAAACCCCTCACAAAGGAGGGGTTAAGTATTATTCACTACCACCAATATCATAATATTCATCATGTTGTAATTTCTTTCCTAATATCTTCCAAACTTTTTGGATTGGTGAACCTAACAAATCGTCCCACATTCCTATTACATAAGTGTGCTCAGAATCTCTTCTTTCTCTTATTTCAAATATAAGTTCATCAGACTGGTCAATCCTTTCTTCATCCGTAACCATATAGTCAATCTCATTGATTGTGATATTTTTTTCCATATAACAAACATAACAAATTAAATTTAATAATCAAAATAAATCACACACAAAAAAACCCCACCTTGTGAGATGGGGTTAATAATTTTAAGGGGGAATATTTTAATTAAAAAATCCTTCTGTTTGAGGGAATCCACCTTGAATGTGCCATATTGCTGGGTCTGATTCACTTGTATACTTTACAAGATAATATCCGTCAGCAACAGGAGAATCTAATGCCTCGTCGTTAAATACTTGTTGAGATGTAGTTAAACATGCCCAACAACTATTTGTTACCTCAACACAAGGTGCACAATTTCCTAAATCTTCAGCATAAACTGTAATTGATGGTACTTGACCTTCAAGACCTAATAATGTACTTGAATATGCTACTGTAAAATTTAATGTTGCCATATTTTTTGTTTTTTATATAAATATCATTATTATCTGATAATTTCAGGTTTATTCTATAATTGGATATATGTTAAGTACCATACCATCATAATGTTTAGTGAACCATTTTTCCAAAAGTTTTTCTAATTCCTTATGATTCAAATTGAATAACGACATCATTTTAGTGTATAGATTTTCTTCAACGCCTAACCCATAATCAAAATAAGTAAAAATTGTTTCTCCACTATCATCGGCAAGTTCAAAGTCATCTTCTCTGGCATTTATATGGTCAAGAGGAAATTTTCTAAGTCTTCCAATACTATCTTCAAGATACTTGTCAACTATATCAACCAATCTATTTTCTGTTATAATATATTTCATTTACTCTACTTTAACAACTTGAACTCCAAATTTATATTCAAAATACTTTCCGATAAAGTCTAATGTTTCATTTTCACCTTTACCAAATAAATCTACTAATGTATCAAAAAGTTCTTGTCTAACCCATAATCTACCATCTTCACCGTCATATTCCATATCAACATCATTTTCTTCTTCTCCGTAAGGGTCTTCAAGCACAATAAACCTGTCAAATTCAATTAATTTTCTTGAGCCTACCCAAGTATTCAAATAATCGGTCATTAACATATCTAATTTACTTTCCGTTATTATGTATTTCATAGTTAAAGTGTTATATGGTCAGCATCTTGGCTAAATTCTTTATTAAACCAATCAAGAATAAATGACATCTTTTCTTCTCCAAAATAATCCTCCAATTTATGAAATAATTCACGATTAAGTCGTAACTCATTTGTCCAAACATAATACTTGGCAAAAGTTTTTCCTGGATTATCTGCGGAATAATATTCTAAAAACGTATCGTCTCCTCCGCTGTAAGTTGCAATACTAGTATCACGATAATTAAACTTAGGACAAACTTGTTTAACCATTTTGTCAACCAACCCTAACATTCTATTTTCTGTTATAATGTATTTCATTAATTAATTATTTTCTTCTTCATCATCGTAATAGGTATCACTACTTGGCATCCATTCAAAATCATCCATGGTTAAATTTTTATCATACTTTTGGTTAAACCAATCAATTATTGCTCCGATGGATTTTTTTGAGGATATTGAAAATAATTCGCTAATTTTTGTAACCAAATCATCACTAATATATATCACATTAAATTCATGGTCAGAAACTCTACTTGACTGTTGAATTCTAAATTTCATTACATCTTTACCGTATTGTCCATCGGCAACATTAAACTCACCGTCACCAATATCCCACGTATGCCAATCTTGTGAATCCAAATAAAGGAACACCAATTTATTAATTTGTGATTCTGTAATAATGTATTTCATTAACTATAAATATAAGTGGATTACTCCCAAATTCCTTCAGATACTATGGATGGTCGGTCATTTCTATCAATCATAACCCATTCTGCTTTCACAAGACCCCACTCACTGAAACAACCCATCACTTGTTCAAGAGCAAACTCTTTACAACTATAAATGTCAAACTGAACCATAGGTAATTCCAAAGTATCCCATATGTGAACTGACGCGTGAGACGTAGCCAAAGTAACCGTGCCTGTAAGACCCTCATTTCCTAAATCTGAGATATAAACACTTGTTGGTCCTGCAACGACTTTCATCCCAACAGTCTCAACTAAATTTGTAAACCAATCATTCAATAACCCTTCTTTCTTAGGAGGATTTGTAACCCAACACTTAACTAGCAGATGTTGGTGGTATGGAGTGAATTTTTCCATTAAAAATTTGTATTTTTTTAATAAATACTAACAATTTTAAAATAAAAAACCCACCTTTGTGGGGGTGAGTGTCTCATTAATAATATCCGTATTGAACACGGTCTATGGGAAGACCCGAATGTTGATTGAACCATTTAAGAAATACTGGTTTCCATAAGTCCTCAAACATACTTTCATACTTGTAATACAATTGGTCTTCAAGTTCAACAATTTCATCTTTCTTTAAATAATTCATAAACTTGGTGGAATCATTATCTGCCAAGTCAGTATAAAAATCTTTATCATAATAAATGGGGAAAGCATCCTCAAACCCTCTCAATTCTCTTTTGATTTTTGAATGAGACCACCATCCACCTACAGGAGTAAGGTCCTTATCAAATACGGAAGTTATAAAACTCTCCAATCTATTTTCTGTAATAAGATATTTCATCATTAATCTTTAACGTTTGCATCCAAGTTACCACCGAAATCAAATGATGAATTTATTTTGAGTCCAGCATATTTTGACAACTCAACCATTTTACTTCTCATATCATGGAAGTATAACTCACCATATGCTTTATCGGACATTTTTTCTGATATGTCACCATTACCATTCCAACCAATTTTAACCAAAGGCTCGTTATCAATCAAAACATAACAATCATAATCAATAAATCTTTCATTCATATGATAGGGACCCATCTTTTTAATTTTATAAACCTCAACAGCTTTATTGGTTTTGAATTCCAAAACATGTGGATATGTTGTTGGCATAAGGTTATCCCAAATTTTGGATAATACTCTAGTATAGTCCTCAACTATTTCTGATTCCTTATATTCTTCGCTCCAACTCATAATTTATCTACAGCATTCACGAATTTATGGCATTTTTCTTTTTTATTATAAATAGTAAAACATCTAAAACATCACTAAGATACTACAACATTGATTGATGTTCCTGAAACAAATTGTGTTGATGCTGATTGAATCATTTGTGCCGACCTAGTCACCACAAGACGAATTAAACTAGCAGTTCCAACATAATCTGCGGAAGTTCCTGAGTAAATCGCTGTACTGCTTCCTTGACTTATTGTTATTGTTCCGCCCGAATTATCTAATGTTGTGAATTGTGACGCGTAACTTGTTCCAGCTGTATTAATATTATTAAAGCTTAAGTTTAATGTTCCACCAGTATAGTTTGGATTGTACACTGTTTTACCTAAACCATCATAAAACGCTGTTTCACCACTGTTATTTGGTGCTCTTGTTACAGTTGCACCATTAGCGAAAAAGAAGAACCAACCTCCACCTGGTGTCGGAGTTGGAGTAGGCGTTGGAGTTACCGCTATCGTTCCTGTTGGAGTTGGTGTTATTGGTAATGTTGTACCGCTATTAATAAAAATTGAATTTGTATTTGTTGCCCAAGTAATTCTTTGGTCTACCGTAGAACCAGTTGCACCAGCAGAAATTAAAATTGAGTTTAAACTTGCGTCATCGGTTGCAACTCTCGCAGTCCATCCATTTAAACCACCAATTTGATAAACTGTATATCCTCCTGACGGTGCATCAACACCCGAATAAAATCCTGTTGAACTTGTTGGTCCCAAATCTGTTGTAGTATTCGCTGAGAAATAACTAAAACTACCTTTAACGGTTGCTCCCGCAATTGCGGTTGTTCCTGATTTAATAATTAATGTTGGCATAGAAATAAATACTATTTTTTATAATTTATCTACAGCATTCACAAATTTATGACATTTCTCAGAAACACCACCTTTATCGTGGTCAGTAATAGATAATTTCACATTATCATAGTGAACGGTCATATCAGGATGATGATTTTGTTTATCGGCAATTTTCATTACCGAATTAACAAATGGCATAACTTCTTTGTAATCTTTAAAATAATATGTTTTGGTAAGCTTATTGTTACCTTCTTTCCAATCACTTTTATTCATAATTGTTCTTTTTTGTTGTTCAGTTATAATAATTTTCATAATTGTTATAATCCAAATCTGGTTTTTTGAGCATTATAGTTTTGTAAAACTTCTGTTGAAGATAATCCCCTGTTATAAAACATAAAATTTCCCATTCTTCCTCCTGCATATCCTTCGGTACCCATATTTGTAATACTTATAGCACAAAGTCCAAAGTATAGAGCTGTTGTTGTTTGTCTTGTAAGTGTTGCAGTTCCAATACTTGAACCATTAATATACGCGGTGAGAGTTGTTCCTGAATATGTAAATCCTAAATTATACCAAGTATTAAAACTCTTAGCAGTGGAAACAACTTTATTGGTAAGATTACCACCCCAAGTTGCAAAACTAATCAACCCACCTGAACTAATTTCAATATTGGAATCATGCCATAATGTGTTTATTGCCGCCTGACCCAATTCAGACACAATTTGTCCTGCTGAGGTAGGATAAAACCAAACAAATACAGATTCATTTGGAAATGTTGTTGGATTTAATAAATTTGGGGTTAATCCATATTCATTTACCCCATCAAACACAATACTACCATCGTTGGAGGAATTAAATGTAGGTCCGTTAACAAGACTTGTGGAATTTCCATTACCGCTTAAATCACTCCATGTTGTACCAGTTCTTGGATATGATGGAATAAATCCACCATCCAATAAATAAGTTAACCCACTCGTTACAATACTTGGGTAATCAATGTTAGTTACCATAAAATTTGTTTGACTATTTAAGTAACTCAACGCATCATAAACTGTCGTAATGTTTGTTCCACCGTATTGTTTTGCAATTATTATTAGTTCAGAATCGTTAGCTGCAGTCCTAATACTTGGTCCTTGTAATACTTTTTGAGCATATACTGTATATCCACTAGTTGGAGGTACTATCCCATTCCAAAAAGTGGTTGCGGAAGTTGGTCCATATTGTACTGATGTATCAACACCAATTAAAAAGTTATTTCTTTTTAGTGTTCCATTAGATACGGTTGTTGCGGATGCAATTACATTTGGCATAATAATAAATACAAATAAAAATAAAAAACCCCACCTTAAAGGGAGGGGTTCAAATATTATTTACCAAGTACGACATGCCCAATAACGTGGCTTCCATCTTGGTCCAGGATTATCACAATTCATTCTAGCTCTAAAAGATTTTCTTCTTGCAGGATTATTTTTCTTAATTGTCATTCTTTTACCATGAGCAGATTTTCCACCAAACCCAAAATTAACCTTAACAACCTTACCCTTATCGTTTTTAACATATACCTTGGACTTCTTCACATCACCTTGCATAATCTTTCCCAGTTGAACCTTACGTCCTTGGTATTCGGCTTCATTAATAAATTCTTTGTTATAATCAATGGATTGAACCGAACCAAACTCATCTTCATACATTAAAGAGGGAATCTCTTCATTGTATTCAAATAGTCTTTCAAATTGTTCTTCAGTAACGGCAATAACCTTTGGTTTTTTACCCTTCTTCTTCATATTGATTGCAATTGCCGCTTGTTGCGCGGGACTTGAAGCTTCATCAGTTTCTCCTGCAGATTCTTTTTTCACACAGTTTGGATATCTTTTTCCAAACATTGTCTTCATTCCTTTTTGAATATAACCTTTCCAACAGGCTTCGGTCATTTCACCTTCATTTTGTTCTTGTTTTCCCATGTGACCGAAAACTTTTTTAAAACTCTTGGGTAGAGAATTAATTGGTATTACTTTAGCTTTAATAGTTTTTAATTTATTTTTAACTGCTTTTTGTGCTCTGTGATGTCCGTCAATTATTGAAATAAAAGAACCATCATCTTCAACAAATATTAAGATTGGATATTGTAAATCTGCCTTATCTATTTTGGTGGCTTCTTTTTCATCACCATCCCAAGTTAATAGGTGTGGTTTTAATTCTTCTACAGATATTTTTTCTACAGGTATATCTTCTGTGGCATTTAATAAATCCATAAGGGTTATTTTGTCACCCTCATCATTTTCCCATGATGTGTCATGAAGTCCTTCCTCCATTTCTTCTTCCAAAAGAACACGATTAACCAACCTAATTAACTCAGATTCAGTCAGTCTTATTATTTTACCCATATAAATTCGTTTATTATAAATATACCGACACCATTGTTTAGATATTAAGGGTATATATTGAATCTGGATGTAACACCTGACATCTTTGCAATATTCCAAATAAAAGACCTAATCTCTTCTCTAATAGGCCAATATTCGTTGGCAGGTTCTTCAACACTCATAACAATATCAATAACATTAGTACCATACTCCTCAACCCATACTCTTTTAATAATGGAATACTTACCCAAAAATAAAGGACTATTCAATAACTTCTTCAATACCTTAACGTCCTGTTCAATATTATTCATATGAATAAATATTACTGATGTCCATATACACCATCAGTATCAAGAACTTCCTCATTAAAATTGTTTAGAATCCATCTTTTCATATACCAATCAACTTCTTCCACACTAAGACAAAACATATCCATAATCGCAACCTGAATATGTTGCATATAATTAAATTGTTTGCGGGCATAAATTAATGCACCGAGAACATAGTAATCATCACAATACAAAATAAGGTGATTATTCTGCACCATAGTTTTATATTTTCCAAACCTATCTGTTATGAATTTCAATATTAGTTGTTCCATGTATTTTTTTATTACCACCAAAATTATCTCTGACAATAACATTTTTCATAATCTCAGTAAACTCTTTCTCCAATTCCTTTTCATGGTCCTCATAATAGGCCTCACCCAAAGCAGATTTATCTCCACCCAAAAAATCCAAGGCGTATATGTGGGGGAATCTATCTTTGTTTGCTATATCCATAATCTTTTAATTTATGTATGGCGTCATTACCACCAAGTTTATATCTTTCCTGAACATCATATAAATCCAAATAGAAACCATGTTTACTCATAAATGAGCAACCATAATTTCCTGGCGATAGAACAAACCTACGTTTTCCCCTACGTTTTTTGTAGTCAAGATGTTCCTTCCATTCTTTTAATTCTTTTTGTTCCATGTACTGATTTATTTGTCATACCGTTTACTGCACGGTCCAACTTATTATTAAATTTTTTTTCTGCGAGTTCTATTTCTTTAGTCAAATCAGCACCAACTTTCTCACCAATCTGTCTGAGAATATCCATGTCTATTTCATGCTGAATCCTATCCGTTAATATTTGTGTTGCGTCCATTATTCTACTATGTAATTTGTTGGTAAAAAATCTCTATAACTTATTCTTTCGTCCATCATTCCTTTAATTCCACTATCCATAATAACACAATTGGGGTAAATTTTTTGATTTGTTTTTTTCTTCCATAAATCAAAACAGAATTCCATGAACTCACTATGTGAATCGGTATAGGTAATCAATTTAGCCAAATGTTCATCAACAAATAGTTCACCGTTATCATAAACACGAACATAGCCATAATCTTCCATGAATGGATTTTTATCAGACGGAAAAAATTCAATGGAGCCAATACTATTTCTACCAATATGAACAATAGTTGGTGATTCGTTTTTAACCCGAAATGAATCAAAAAAACTATGGAACAGTTTGGACATGTATTATTTTATTTCTTTTACTCATTAAATCAGGTATGAACATTAGATAATAATCCAACGCTTCCATTGTCAAATCTTTCCATGGACTCCACGCTTTATTACGTACTCCCATAATTCGGTCCTTAAGGTTACCCATATCAACTTGATATTTTTTCATGTAGGATTCACCAAAATAATCATCAACCTCAAATATTAAATCTTTCATGCATTATAATTTTAGTCCACCTTCAATAACCTTGCCAGCTTCAAACTCATCAGACCAATCATACTCTCCCGAATTTTGGTCGGGATAGATATTTTTTATTCCACCTTTAACAATTAAAGAAATATCCGTATTGTTTGCATTGCATGATGGCACAAATGACATATACTTTTCATCAATTCCGTGGAATACAACATTAGGTTTGACTTCTTCAACAATCCTCCATATCTCAGTTTTATTTCCGTTACAGTCGGGGTCATACACTCCTGTTTGTTCTGAATATATAATATTTGGTTTAACACCCTTAACAATTTTAGGAATTAAATTCTCAGCTCTCATCTGTCTATGAGTTGAACTTGAATCATATACTTCTTTAATACCTTTACCAATCACAGCACGAGTATGCCATTCAAATTCATCACCATGATTCTTACCACGTTCTTTAGTCTCCTTAATTCCATTTTCAACAACCTTGAAGGTTTCGTATCTACCTACATCCCGAGGAAAGGCTGCCGAACGATGAGCACAGTCCTTATAGAAATAATCATTAGCCCACTGAATAATATACCCATCCATTTCGGTTCCAACGGTTATTGAAACATATTTGAATATATCCTTAAAGAATTTATAGTTATACCATAAGGTTCCCTCATCGGTCAACTCAACAACCCATCTCGTTTCATCAGTAAAGATTAACCATGTGGCATTCTTCCACCGATAAACATCCACACCCTTAATGGAACAATTTATAAGTTCATCAATTATTTTTTTCATTATAATAAAGATATAAAATTAAAACGAGACGGACAATTTTTTTAGATGGTCATAATGAGGTGGTCATTAAGAAGGGACAAGGACCGAACCGACGAAGTCGGTCGGGGACGGTCGGTCAAAAAAACGGGGGAAAATACCGACGGAGTCGGTTCCGTCGGCGAATATCTGGTCAAAAGATGAATTTATTCTGCCCCACACTTGTGTATTCCATCATTGCCGCCCAAACTTATCCTAATCAAATACCTAGTATAAAGAATCAATTCTTCCCTTCTCTTATTAATTATTTTCTGTTCTCTTGGATTCACTATAATTTATTTTATGTATTCCTTTATTCCCACCCAAATTGTGTCTAATACGAAAAGTTTCAAATCTCTTTACATCCTCCGATAAATCAAACCACACACTACCGTCGGGGTGTAAAAATGTATATTGTTGTTTTATAACATCAATTGTTTCTCTCATCGTAATTCATTTTATGTATTTCGTCATTACCACCCATTGTCTTCCTATCGTTGAATATCTCACTATATACCTGAGCTTCCATATCAATTATTTCTTTATGTTGGTTATAAAACTCCCTATACTCTTCTTGAGATTTAACATACGGAAGAGCCATACCATGATACTCCCCAAGGGTGGGACATCTCTTGAATATCTGTTTATTCATATATTATTTCTTTTTTCTCTCAGAAAGAAATTCATGTATTATTGTCCCACCAAAAATAATGATGGTCATTCCAAAAAATATAATCATAGAATAATCCATATTATTTGTTTAAATATTATCTTGCCAAATACCTTTCACATCCTTCATTGAATTCAACTAACAACTCATCTTTCCTTTTTAAGAATTCAGTTTTCATTCCCTCTTGGTTTTCTTTGAGATAGGAAATCAAATCTTCCAATGTTGTACCTTTCAGTTGATTATGATTTTTCAAAATAGAATGACTATGATTCCCATCACCAATAGATGCACCATAGTTTTCAAAAGAATTATTTGTGTGTTCCGAACTAACCCCATTCATATGACTAAGAGTAAGATTTTTAAAAATTACATTCTCATCCACAAGATAAAAATTTGGTTGGAAATCTGAAACACAATCTATCAAACAAATGATATATCCCCCACTCACAGTTTGATATGGTCTTATGTTCCTAAGTGTATAACAATTATTCTTCCCCAAATATGAAACCTTGATTTCATAATTCTTTCTAATAACAAACTTTTGAGATGGAGTCCATGTGAATGGTATTTTTTTGCTGTCCTTTATGTAAAAAGTATTTAATGAGCTAAGAGGATATACCAATTCACAATCCCCCTTATTATCTTTATCAGATATTCTTTTAATATTCACATCCTCAACAATACAAGAGTTTATAATCTTTTCTTGAATATACTTACCATAACTTGATGGAGAATAATCCAAAAAACAATCAATTACAAATTCTTGAAGAGTTAAATGATATGGAGGATTCGTTTCCTTTCTCTTGTAATACTTTGACAGTGCTAATTCTAATTTACTCATATGTTCACTTTGAAGCAAACATAAGACATTTTTATTAAAATATCCAAAAAATTTTTTTTCCACAATTGGGGTCCATTTGAAAGATGGGGTCATGTTTTGGAAATATATTTCTAACTTTACATAATAGTAAGGTTCTACTTTACACATTGTTAAACAATTGGAAATATATTTCTAATATACCCACATAAAAAAACCCCACTTACGAGGTGGGGTTTGTATAAGTTTTTCTTTAACAACTCACGAATTCGGTACAGGTTGTTTATTATCCGTAAAACAATAACCTGGTGTCTTAACTCCTAACGCTGAACAGTAATCTACAGGTCTCTTTGTTTTTGAATCACAACTTCCTAAACTTTTAATTCCAAGACTTGCACATGGAACAAATTGAGTCGGTTTTGTATATCCTCGGGGATTTCTAACATACCCTGTTTGTGCGACAGGTTTAACTTGTTCGTTAACACCTTTGTTTTGAACTGTACTTGTACCTGTTGTTTTTTTCAAACACTCAATTAATTTACCTATTTCACTAGAAGCTTGAGGGTCTTTTTTAACCGAAAAAGTCATAAGCATATCTATAACAATATTATCCAATTGCTTATTTTCTTGTTTCTTTAAGAACTCAGCAAGTTTAGGATATCCTCCTTGAGCAACACATGCTTTTATCTGAGGTAACATACCTATAATTGGTTTACTCATACTTACTGCCGCAGCACTTGGTTTGTAAGGCATCGGTTGTTCATTAACAAACGGTTTAGAATCCCCAAGTTTTGAGTTAGTCAATTTAGAGAAATTCTCAGTGATTACTTTCATACCACCTGTATGTTGTTCACGGATTGCATTTTTTTCTTGTTCCGTTAAATCATTCAATATATGTTTCATAATTTTAATTTATAATAAATAGTCTTGAAAATAAAAAACCCCTCAGTTAAGAAGGGTTTAAATTTTATTGAACTTGTTTTAATGTTATGTCCACACCACCATTCAACTCCAACTCGGCGCTTGAACCCTTGTTCTGATGTAGTTGAACCAATGCATCATTAAGTTTATCTGCAGGTGCCGCAATTTTTAACCAGCCATCGGGAGATAAGTATTTCTTTCCTATCAATGCTTGCATTGCCGCCTTTACTATTCCATTACTCGGTAACGCCTCTGCTCTCAATACTCCTGCAGAATCTCTAAAAACATTTCTAAGAATAATGTTAAATGGTATGAACTTATATTTGCCTGTAAGTTTGTATGAAAATTTTGTATTAGGAACAGGTTTTCCATTTGCATCTTTCTTTTCAAGATAAATAATATTTGTATTATTAGTTCCCCCCATCAATGGTTGTGTTTTTACATCCTTTGATGTTAACATATAAACACTTGGAAACACAGCACCAAAACTAGTTGCTTGTTCGGAAATTATGTTATCATCATATCTTGATTCGTTAATAACTTTTTCAACTATTCTAGTCAAATCAGATTCTGTAAGTCTTATAATCTTTTTCATATAATATAAATAGTTTTGAAAATAAAAAACCCCTTCATTTCTGAAGAGGTTTCAAAATTACATTGTTGCTCCACGGAGTCCGTATCGTCTAACCAATCTGTTTCTTTGTCTACATTCTTTACTTGTTCTTACTCTTTCTCTACCACCAAATATTTTTTTGAATAATTCAATAATACATAATAGAATCAATAATCCAACAACACCTTTTGCAAATCCAATACCCGCCCTATTAAGTGTACCACTATCAATTCCAATAGCAGAAGGCTGTTCTTGTACTGAATTATTTTTCTGTTGTGCTTTTAATTCTTTAATCTTGTTTTTGATTTCAGGGATACTCATAGTTTTAAGTTCCTCTTGAAATTTTCTTACAACATCTTCATGTTCAGGTACTTCAGAAGATATTGGACAGTCAGGTTGAAGTTCTTGTATTTCTTCATCACTCATTGGTTCACCAACGTTTTGTAGTTCTTGTTTAAATTCTTCCATCCCATCAACTTGTTCTGATAGTATTCTTCTTTCCAATCTTTGATTAGCTTCTTGTATGTGTCTAATCTTACTATAACTTGTATTCATATTTTTAGTTTCTAATAAATATAAAAATTTCCCAAAAATTTTAAATTAAAAAACCCCCTTCGTTTCGGAAGAGGGTCTTAATATTTTTATTATTTAAGGAACTTTGAGGAGGTATTCACCAAGGTGAATATTTGATTTGGGTTCAAACCTTTAATCTCAACATACATTTGTCCTTCATGTAATTGTTCCCATTTAGGAGTCATACCAAAAGTTCTCAAAATACTTCCAACAGAATCCATTTGTTTTTGTTGTTTAGCTGATAAACCATTAGGACCTGCTACACCAGCTCCAATAAGGATTTCAACCGTTCCGTCCGAATGTACACCCAAGACATTATCTCCATTCTCCCACTGTAACATTTCTGCAGCACCTCCCAAAGTTTTTTGTAAAAGATTTGATTTCTCCACTGTTGGTTTAGGGTTCATGTTTTTTAATTTTCCCCAATACGGAGGAAGTTTTCCTGCTAAGTTTTGACCATACGATTTTACTTTCTTACCTAATTCAGAAGCATAATCGGATAATGATTGTTCTTTAATTACTCTATTTACCAAACGAACTAAATCTTGTTCTGTTAATCTTACTATTTTTCCCATGCTAAATTATTTTATTATAAATATATTCAAAAGGTCATTTTTTTCCAAAAAAATTTTTAAATGAAAAAACCCCCTTCGTAATTGAAGAGGGTCTTGTTTTATAAATCTTAAAACATTTCTTGTTTAATTGTGAATTCAGGGTGAATATCCAACTCTGAGTTAATCCATCTTAAAATATAAGTTTTAACCTCGTAATCGGATATCCCAAATAAATCACACATTGAAGAAACATATTGTTCATCAAATGCAATTCCAAGTTTATCTTTAACATGTTTAAGAACAAATACAGGAGTGCCTTCAGTACCCCACCAATTATATTCTTCACCATCAATCTCTTCGGAATGTGATTTAATATTTTTCAATGAATCATTAAGATAATTCAATATCAAACTTTCAAATCTTGATTCAGATATAATGTATTTCATATTCAAATAAATACCCAAGAAAGGTCATTTTTTTTCCCAAAAATTTATTTGCGTAACTCAAGGTATTATACCCCCCAAATGACATTCTGACAGTATAGTAAGGGGGGATACGGGGGGAGGGGGGGTTATCCCCACCCAAGAGGGGGGTATAGGGGGCAGTGTGTGGATAACTTTATTGACCCTCCCCTCCTGTCATGTTGTCAACCACTAATGTGGATAAATAAGTTTGTTAGTCTGAACTATTGGTTGTATCTTCGGGGGTGATGCTGGTGGGGTAAGTATACCATGAACCCACCTGAAACTTTCTTGTGCCAGGTAGACGTAGTTCTTCGGGAAGGGCGGGGGAAGTATGGATTGATTCAAGTGACTTGTTAATACTATCTTGTAGTGGTCTTGCGTCTTCCCACATAACATCTTTATAGAACGTGGATAAGTATGGGGACCAATACTCACCGACCTCTCTAATGCTTCTATCCAAGTATCTTGCAACGGTCCAATCCTCTTGTCTCCCCAACTCATATGGGTCAATGGTAACGTCCAAGAAGATAAGGTTCCATTTGTTTATCTCATCTTCTCTTATAACCACGTCTTTAATCCATGGGTATTCTCTTAGGAGCATTTTCTTTGCAATCTTAAACTCATAGTTGTCTATGAGTTGTTCGTATGTCATTGGATAGTCTACTGCCATGTGGATAACTTTATTTGGTTATATCAATAAATAGTCGTTCCTTTGTATTGTTCGAAGCGGGAGTGTAGAACGGGCGGGGGCAAGTTGTCAGCTGAAGAAATCAGAGGTAGGCTGTTGTCACCCCACCAATTAATGGTCAGGGCGTAATACAAAGGTACGCCCTTTTCTCCATATAAACAAATTTATTTTTGTGGGGGATATTTCGTATCTTCGTGACATGAAGACATACTTAAAGACCCCAACCTCTGAACTAACCGTTCGTCAGATTAGGTCCATCGTGTGCGAGACAATTAGATGGTGCGAAACAAATGTGGGGACCAAGTCTCGACCTGTTAACTATAGTGTTCGTACTCGTGGGGTTAAGTCCATCCCCGCCTGTGGTGTATATGATTATAATACTCGGACCATTATGGTGTTCAGGAATTATTCCCCCACCGTTAAGTGTGTGGTCCGTGCTGTCCTTCATGAATATGCTCACTACCTACAGAACCTTCGTTGGTATAATAATGTCTTGTCAAAGGTGGGGTATGATAAACATCCTCAGGAGTTGGAAGCACGTGGTATGGAGAATCTCTATAGTGTTTGTTGGAATGATATTAAACAGAAGCTTTAATCAATGCTTGGCAATGTGCCACAATATCCTTGGGAGTAATGTTATCCCCACCATGAATATACAACCCTTCCACCTTCGCATCCACACACGCCCATTGGTCCATCCCCACAGGTTTCCTTGAGAAGGACCTCTTGGCTTTCTCAAAATATAGTGTACCGAGTTCCACTTCCCCACCCATCATAGTAACAATAATCCTTATACGGTCTTGCTCTAAGTGAGTTAATTCATATGTCAGTTTGTCCATGTACCATAAAGTATAAGTTAGGAACATATAAAAATAAACTTATCCACAATTAAGTTTTCCACATGACGCTATGACAGGGTGGAAAAAAAGGTGGGGATGTGGATAACTTTATAGGGAAATATTTGGTTTTGTCATAATGTCAGGGGACTCGTTACGATGGGGATAATCCCTCACCCCACTTTTGGACCTACACTCACTAACATATAATCCCACTTTTTACCACCGAAATAGTCCCCACGTATGTTAAAAGACCACTTTTTCCCCTGTAGTGACCCCGCCACGACCAGTTTTTTAGTATATAAGAAACTTGGCTAAAAAAGGAATAGTAAGTGTGAGAGCCGTGGAGTTCCCTTTAGGGAACCTTAGAGAGTATTTCTTCAACGAAATCTTGTCTAAGATGTCTCCTCGTATGGGTGATTACAGTGTCGTAGACCGACCCTAAGGGAGTCCCCAAGGGCGAACATCTCATGTATGGTGGTGGAACCCCACCGAACGAAGTGAGAGTGGGAAAATGTGGTTATAGTTATGACTATAGTTTTAAGACGAAGTCCTAATTTTTGTAGTCATGTCTACAACTTATTTATTGTCAAAAGTCAACTTATAGCTTGACCCGTAGGGTGGTTTGGTAAAGTTAGGGGCTGACACATTACATCACCATCTCATATGTTCACTCATATAGTGGGGTGTTTATCACCCCCGACTGATAAGGAGTGGGGACAATATGTTTGGTGGGGGATATATATTTACTATTATGGACAACACATATATTGCACTTAAAAAGATTCTTAATATAATGGTACCTGAGAAGTATCCTATGGTTTCACGTATTCAGGTAATTGATGATTCATCCGAATATAGTAATGGTATTAATTATCTCATATATTTGGGAGTTGGTCCTGAAGAGTTAGAAAGATTAAGAAGTTCAGACGTTCGCGATTATATAGAAGAGGTGTCACGTTATGTTTTAAAAGGTGATGAAACTTTACGGGTTGTTTTCTTTAACCCCGAACATTGGTAATGATGAATTTAAAGGATGTTCCCGACATGAATGTCGGAGACATGGTGAATGAGCATACATCACGAGTTAATGCGTCTTATACGACACATGTTACCGATGCGGTTATCCCTTATATGACACGTTATTATAATTTATCCACAACAGGTTATTATAATTTTGGTACAGGATTATACTATTAATGAAGGAAGTGAGGGACATCCACGGAACGTAGTGTAGTGGATTGTTTTTGTCCCGAACTGAGTGAATTAATTGTATAATCATAAAGTATTTATTATCATGATTAATTGGAAAGAAAAAGAAGATGTTCTTAGGAGAATAATTGAGACCATCGTTATGCCAAAGTATCCTGAGATAGAAGATATTGATATTACGTCGGATTTTTTTAGAGGCGTTAGAAGGTATAGAGTCTTTTTAAGAACTAATACCGTTAATGACGAGAGAGAAATACAGAATGATATAAGAACTCTTTTTAAAATGTCCTCTTTGGATAATAAAGTTACGAATGGTCGTGACTATGTTGATATATTCACCGTTTAATCTTATGAAAATAATAATAACAGAAGAACAATATGATAGAGTCATTAATCAGAAGTCTCTCTTTTGGATTAAGAGAAGATTTAATTTGGTTAAAGAGGAATTGAAAGAGGCCTTTGAGCTTATGGAGTCTGATATTTGTAGAATTGATGATTACGAAAAGTTTGAAAAGAAATTCTTTACTGTGTTAATGGACGGTCTTCATCCTTATTTTTATGATGATGAGAGTATTGGTAGTATTGAGTACGATGAAATGCATGACTTATTAAAGGATTATTTTTATGTTGAGTGCACCGAGTTTTATTTTGATGGTAGAGAACGCTGCTAATTTTTTTGATTCCCCCACCTGATACAATCAAATCTTATTTTATTCAAATTAATTTCATATCTTTGTATGAATTGTATGATATTATGGACATATACTATAATCTATATAATACTCATCATTTGTTTTATCCTATAAACTTGTTCTTGAATTTTTGTATTATCTACAAGTGTTCCTATAACTTCAGATTCGGGAAAATCTATTTTTATTTCAGGAATGTGTCCATCACCTATAAAAGCAATTCCTCCTTTTGATATTTTATTCTTTAAATTCTTTCTTCTAAGATGTGTGGCTTTCTTAGCATATTCGGATAATGACCCTTTGGGACCTCCTGTATTAATATCATAACTTCCCCACATTATATTTTCCCCATCTTTAAGGAATTGTATAATGTTTTCCTCTGTGGATTCTTGATTTAATTGTTCTTCAGTAAAGTTATTTTCTAATAATCTTATAAAATAATCTATATGTGATACAGGCTTACTATTTTGTGTTGCGATACCTTGTTTTGCTGCGTTTATAATAACGTCTTTAACGGTATCACCAGAAATAGACAATAACTTATTTAAGGTTTCTTTGTTTGCCTCTATATTGGAAAACAAAACATATCCATTATAGTATCCGAGATTTAAATCATCAAACGAGCCATTATTTTTTATTGGTGCATTTATGGATTGAAGAAATGACTTTTCTCTTCCTTCTCCAGCACCACAATTATCTTCACCACAACCTTCATAATAATATCCATTCTTAGCTTCTTTTTGGATTAATTCAATAAGTTTAGGATTTGATGGTGGGAAAATATATGGTGCATCATGTGAAGATGGGATTACAATCCCTTCACCTAATCTTAATACATCATTATATACCATATAAATAAATATCATCTATATTTAATCTGTCGTTGTTCGGCTGACGTTTAACCCCACGCTTTTTTTATATTAATAATTTTTAATTAGTCCAAATAAGAAACTGATTTGGATAAATCCTCTTTGTCCCCATTCAATATAAAGTAGGCATTCGTCATTATTGATTTCCAATAATGAAAACCAACATCTACCTTTTTTTTCTATGTATATGTCAAATAATTCTAAACTTAATTTCATATTATTTGTTTTTATAATGATTTCTTAATTTCTCAACTAACATACCACCTGTGTATGCAAGTATTAAAAATATAACTTGTTTCATATTATTTATTTTTAATCAATAAAGTTTAATTCTACTATATCAAAAGTATCTTCACTGTCTAATTGTTCAATATACTTTTCAGCATCCATTTTGTTTTTAAAGACATAAGAATTATCAAAATAATATCCTTCATTCATACTACAAGATACTACTACATAACATTTAAGTATTAATTCTTCATTCATAAGTTATTTGTTTTTATATCACAAAAATATACAACTTTTTCCAATAAAACATCAGTATTTATACTGAATTTTTTATATTTCTAATATCACCCTTTTTTTCATATCTTTGTATGGTATGAGAAAACTTATGCTTTTATATCTGAATACAACCTATCCTAAAGCTTATGTATATAAGTGTAAGTTTGGTAGCCTTGTATATATTATGGATGAAACCAAGTGCTATCGTTTGAAAGATAATAGTAAGTCTCATATTAATAGATTACCAAATATAGATAAATTGATGGACCTGTTCAGTTGTGATAAAAATATTGCTGGGATGGTTTATGATAATTGGTTTGACAGTCTCCCCGTGTATGTTATGGGTAAGAATTCCACTTATGAAGATGTTCTTGTACCATTGGAAACTGAATGTAATTCCACCGCCATTTAATAATAAGTTAACATCAGATGATATAGTGATTTCCTATTTATCTGTATGATTAAAAATTTTCTTACTGTGGTTATCCCCACCAAAAATGAGAGTGACTTAATTGATGTTACTCTCGGTCATTTAAACAAACAACATTATATAAACGGAACTAAAGTTATAATCTGTGATTCTTCTGACGATAATACTATTGAGATTGTTAATTCGGGGAAATACAAGAACTTAGATATCGTCATTGCTGATGGTGGTCTTCCGAGCATTGCCAGAAATAACGGTGCTTCGTTATGTACCACCCCTTATGTTTTATTCTTGGATGCTGATATGTTTCTTGTTGACGTTAACACTATTGATGAGGTGATTAACTATATGAACGACAGTAAGAAACATTTGTTAACTTGTAGGTTCAGATGTAGAGGTAAGTATTCTTTTATCTTCCCCATCTTTGAATTCTTTAGAAACATTACCATTTGGAGTGCTCCATGTGCCATTGGTGGTTTTATGCTCTTTGACATATCGGAATTCAATAAGGTCGGTGGATTTGTTAATGATGATAAATTTGCCGAAGACTTTCATTTGAGCATGAAGATATCTCCTGATAAGTTTCATGTGTCAAAACATAAGATATATACAACAGATAGACGCTTTAAAAAGAAAGGTCTATTGTATATGATGAAGATGTCCTTTTTATCTTATATCAATAAAAACAATCCTGAATTTTTTAAGAATGACCACAACTACTGGATATAAAACCGTTATTATGTCCGACCTTCATTTGGGCATGAAAGATTGCAAACCACAAAAGATATTGGACTTCCTTGATTCCATGAGGACCGACCTTCTAATATTAAATGGTGACATTATTGACTTTGATGCACTTAGACGTGGTAGCAAATGGAAAAATAAACATACAAAAGTCATTACCAAGATATTAGATATATCTCGTCATGTTCCCGTGATTTATCTTCGTGGGAATCATGACGATGATATCCGTGAATTCTTTGGTATGGAAATAGGCAATATACAATTCGCAGATGAATATATTATTGATGTTAAAGAATGGATGGGAGATGATGTGTTCAACAATAGAAGATATCTTGTATTTCATGGTGACCAAATTGATATCTTTACATCCAAGTTTAAATTACTTACTCAGATTGGCTCAATGGGTTATGACCTGGCTCTAAGGTTGAATACAATCTATAACAAATATAGAGAGTGGAGAAAACTTCCTTATTATAGTATCTCCAAAAGAATTAAAGAAAACTTTAAAAAAGCATTGAGTTTTATCAATGACTTTGAAGAGAATGCTGTTCAGTACGGCAAAAGAAAATCATGTAATGGCGTTATCTGTGGCCATATCCATATTCCAGTAATGAAAGAGATTAATGGAATCCAATATTATAATTCAGGTGATTGGGTTGAAAACTTTACAGCGATTGTTCTTACCTCAGATTATAAGTGGGAACTACTTGTTAAAGTCTAATACAGATGATATTTCTTCTGTCCATCCTTGTGCAAGGTTTCCATTCTCTAACTTCTTGATTGCATATATTGCTTCTGATTCTGTATCAAACTTTATATCCGCTTTATAACAATCTCCCCACGAACAATCTGTTTGAGTTAATGTGGACCAATATTTCCACCATAAGAATTTTTTATAACGTTGGACGGTATAGTGTTCTCCTTTAACATTACACTCTTTGTAATATGTGTGTTTAACTATTCTGTATATTGGTTTCATTATTGTATTAATTTAATAAATTCATCTAATTCCATTACCCCATCTATTCCTTCTATTAACTTTGGGTTCTTGGTCTTTCCGTTCTCTGTAAATGATTTAACTACTGTATAGAACTTACATTCTTTCTTGAGGATTATTTTCATTACCAAGGCATTATATGATTTCTGTTTTAGTCTATCACTCCTGAAGGTTGTTGTAACATCTATGTAATATGTTACCCCACTTATGATTGTGGAGAAGTCATAGTCCACGATTTGTTCTTCTCCGTGACAATTTGTAAATTTGGGTTTATCTGAATCAGGGACAATTACTAACCCCGTTCTTTCGGTGAATGTTCTCTCAAAATCATTCCCGTTAATTGATTTGCTTTTGTTTGAGCTCTGATGCTCCATGACGTTCTTTGACATATTGGTAATAATAAGAAACAATTATGAAATAAAAACCCCCACCGTTAGGTGAGGGTTCAAATTATTTTGATATTAATTTCAAAAGTGTTCTAAGTAATCCGAATACTAATACATAGTATAATCCGATTACTACAATTTCTATCGCTTTCATATTATTTCTTACTCTTTATATCCTTAATCGTATTCACAGGTATAATTGTTCCCACAGGATATGTTGCTCCTATTGGTGCTTGTGTTACTGATGTTTGACCTGGATGAGCTCTTAATGCTTTTCTCATTGGGAATGCCAATTCATTAAGTGGACCGTAACATTCTGCAATTGTTACACCGTTAACTTTATTTGGTAATACCTTACAAGGCATACACCACATATTACTCATTCCACCTTCAGGTCCTCTTGAGATAACAAATGTTCTATTTACCGTTGGTAACTTATCCCATGTTGGTGCTTGAGGAACACTATCATAATACCAAAAATAAGACCATACAGTCCTATCTGTACCATCAGGTGTAATTGAAGGTGTAGGAACCAAAATTGTATTTGCAACTGAAGGACCATCCATTACAGGACAAGCTGCAACTCCTTCTAAAAACTTTCTACCTTCTACGGTAATTATTTTTCCTGTTGGTTTTGCTGCTGATGCACCACAGAATGCAAACTTTCCTACAACGATTGTTAATGCTCTTTCTTTGTAGATTTTTTGAGTGAACGCTGTTGTTGTTAAACCCAACACCGCCAACACTAATAATAGTTTTTTCATAGTTTTGTTTTGTTATAAATAGATTATAGGTTAAATTTGTTTCCTATGGATATGTTATTCATTAACCCGAACTTTGGATTTGTATTAATGTTTCCTCTGTACGCCAATAGTAATGTAAATCTCTTTGATAGTTTGTACCCCACTGATGTTCCAACTAATGCATTGAACGTTGGGTCATACTCAAAACCCACCCATCTTTCCGCACCTAAGAATGTAACTGAGTTTTTTCCCGCATCAAAATATGGATTTGAATAACTAAGTAATAAGTCTGGTGTTATTGTGAATTTGCCGACGTTGTATGTTCTATTGATAAAGAACATTACTGAAGGTGCCACAATGTGCATTGGTGGTATTGAATCGGAATCAACAACTTGACTAAACGATGATGATAAATTAATACCAAATCCTTTATTCCATTTTCCTTTGTATAGTCTTACATAAGTTAATGTTGTTGTTTTGCTCTTAGCCAATTTAACATAAGAGACAAATAAATTGTTATCACCTTTGGATACAAATCCTGATAACCCCACCTGAGAACCATCTGTTGTAACAAAACCGTTTCCCCCATATGAATAGACTCCATTCATTGATTGTCTTCCAGCACCTAATGATACTGCCTGTAGCCATCCACCAACATATGTTGGTTTTTGTAAGAATACAAAATCAGATGACGTTAAGAACGCATTTGTTTTAACCAAGGAACCTTTCTGTCCTGGAGGTGGCGGTGGTGGAGGTGGTTGTAAATTGTTTACTTGCATCTGCATCTCTCTGTTCTTTGAATCCTGAGAGAATACCATCATTGGTGATAGTAATAAAATTAGTAATAGTTTTTTCATTATTTCTTTGCTTTAACACAGTTGGGATATCTCTTACCGAACATTGTCTTCATTCCTTTTTGAGTATACCCTTTCCAACATCTCTCAGTTAATTCCGATTCGTTCTGTTCTTGTTTGTGTGTGTCAGAATTTTCTATTAAATCCTCATCAACCTCCTTTTCCTCGAACCACTTTAAGATTAATTTCTTCATATTCTTTTTTTCACCGAACAAAGACTTAATTGAATTAAAAAACTCAGGATTTATATTATATTCAGGCTTTCCAAAAACATCAAATTTAAAAATTAAATTGTCTTTCTCATCTTGAGGGTCAGGTAAAGTAAATGTTGTAATTGACCCATTTACACCATGAGGTGCAAGTCTAAACTTTTTGGCTGTTGGGTAACTCATTGTTATGTAATCACCTACCAATTTCTCTAATCTTTCGTTGGATGACTCAGTTATTACTTCATCACATGACATAACATTTCTTAAAAATACATCCGTACTAAGACCCATGAAATTATAAACGGTATGCCATACATCATTCACAATATCATCTCTTTCTCTAACTTTGTCTTGTGTGTTTGGCCAACGTTTTGAACCAGGTCCACCAACAACACTAACCATAATTTGATAATCTTCAGAGTTTGTTAGCGCCTTCCATGGTGGAATAGCATCAAAGGTGCAAATAATTTTTTTGTATTTGGGACCAATACTTGCCTTTAATAATTCCTTGATTGCAGGTGATAAATCTTGTTGTGTTTCCTCCTTTAATATATTCTTAATTAGTTGTCTCACATTAATAAATATCATACCTTGCATTACTAATTCATTGAGTATTTATTATCATGGACAGTCGTGAGAAAACAATTAAATTACTTGAAGCATTTTTATCTGATAAAGAGGTAGATGGTGTTTGCGGTTATACGGTTGTTCCCGACGATGGTGAAGATTCCATTCAAGTTATTGTAGTTTTAGATATTGATTACATAAAAGAAGCTAACACTAAGCCAGGGTTTGTTGCAAGAATGATTAGAGAAGGCGTAAAACAAGAAATTAAAAAGTGGATTGGTTTGGATGTTTATGTTGGTTCCACAGCAAAAAAGTGTGATGAATCTGAATCTATATCTGAATCAGTTGTTTATGATTATATAGAGGGTAGAAACGAAGCCCCTGAAAGATTACCATTTGATGTTAATAAATTAATTAACGCTGGCGCTGTATTCATTACACCAGCAATTGAAGGTGATTCAAGTTCTAAAAACTATAAGAAATTCCTAAAAAGACCTTATACTCACCTTATTACCTTATACAACATTAAACATTCACCCGAAGATAGTTGGATTCATACTGCAATAACTCGTTTTGCATCCCCCAAACATTGGGAAGGTAAGGATTTCGCAAAGAATTTATATGATGGAAAGTATAATCAAATATTGTGGAGTTTAGATGAACTTGGTATCCCTTATGAATCAATGCTAATTGATGAAGTTAATGAGTCCAAAAAGAAATACATTGTAACCGAATCACAATTAGAAAGACTTAAAGAATATTTTGACCCCATCCATTATCTCAAAAAGATAATGAGTGATGCACCAAAATACATCAGAGACCCAAATAGTTTAAAATATGACGCAGCATTCCAAAAAGTGGTTGATGTCATTTTTAAATATACAATGAAACATTCACCTGTTGATAACCTCAAAGGTGTTGAAGTTACTAAGGTAACTCCTCAAGGTTGGGGTAGTGATATGAAGGATGACTCTAAAGGTAGTCACACTGAATGGATTGTTCTATTAAATCCTAAATTGCCTAAATGGTTTAATCCTGATGATATTGATTATAGAACACAATTAGAAAACTTTAAAAAAGAGTTTGCATCAATTGCAAATATGATGGGATTAACATCAACAAGCCCTATCTCACAAGAAGGATATCCTTTGGATAAAGTAAGATTTATAATTTCCAGCAACTAATGAAGTACGTAATAAACGAATCTCAATACAATGTAATTTTGGAATCACAAAAACATATCCAATTTTTTCAAGACCTTATTGATAATAGAATGGATTATATTCGTAGAGTTTGTGATAATGGTGCCGATGATTATCAAGGAGATGTTGGAGACGAATCTTGTAAACAAATTGAACAGCTTGAAAAAGTTAAAGTTACTGAAGCGGAGTGGGTTACAATAAAACACAGTAATAGAGAACAGGAAGAGAAATACATGAGTGTAAAACTCATGGTATACTATTCTTCAATAAGACGAGGAGATTTTGATGCGGATGACTTAACTTATGATTTGGAACGAATGATACGTAAATCAACGGGAATGCCGTTTATCTTAAACTACGAATCAACAAATACAAACACATTTTTTGAGTGGTAACTAATTTTTATCTTCAGACAATATCCTAAAGTTCATAACTCTCTTTCCGTTAACAGTTGGCATTCCGTATTCATCTTTACCAATTGTTTTTACAGTTGTTTTCTTATTTCTAAATCTACCTGTGTAAATTATATCTCCAACTTTTAATGGAATATAAATTCCATCTATTCTGTTTTCTTTATTATTTGTTGTCATATTTTTGATTGTATGAATCATATTAAACCGATAAATATTTCTGAAAAATACAAATTTTTTTGTTGGACTCCTGAAAGAACTGGGTCCACTCATTTCACCACTATTTTGGATATGTTGGGTTTTCAATCTGCAGATTTAAATTTGGAAACAAAAAAATTATCTAATTTTAAAACAGGAGTTAGACATAATCACACTTGTAATTTTTTTGAGAATCATTGGGATTATAAATTTGTTATATCAGTAAGAAATCCTTATTCAATGATTATTTCAAGGTCAGGTATAAATGATGGTGAATTTAGTAAACATAATGATTTTTCATTCATTTATCAATTTTTGAAATCTAGGGTTGAAAATATGATGCAAAATCCATTTGATGTTGACGGTTGTTGTCAATGTTTTCATCAAAGAAAACCTGATTATATTATAAGATTAGAACATTTATACGAAGATTGGTTAAAATTACCATTTGTTCCCAACCATGGATTTAATTTGTCAGGCGAATTGGAAACTTTAACCAAAATAAGATTGAACAATTCAATTAATGAGGGAGGAGATTATTGGAAAAAATACTATGACCAATCTTTAGCCGATTTAGTATATTATAATCATCCAGATTCATTTGAACTGTTTGGATATGATAAAGACTCTTGGAAAAGTTAATCAAATATTGTATCTCTATCTTCTAAAACAATTATTTCTCCTCCGTTATGTGCAGGTGTTTCATACACGTAGTCATAAGAGTCCAACACTCCTGTAACAATCTCTTTCATTCTGTCTGAATTACCTGTAATAATTTTTAAAGGTAATTCTTCTGAGTTCATTAGTACGAAGTTTTCAACAACATCCCAAACTTCTTCATGTGATAATCCGTGTAAGTCTAATTCTTTCATATTTCTTTATTTTTTCCGTGAGGTGTAGGTTTTCCGTTTTCATCTAAAAGTACAAAAACAATTTCATCTATTTTTACAATAGATTGTTTTGTTATTTTGTTTCTAACATCACAAGCCATAGTTATTGATGTATTTCCAACTTTAACAAGTTCCATCCCAAATTCAATTATATCACCAACAACTGCCGTGGAAACAAAATTTATTGCCGACATTGCTTTTGTCACTATATTTGGACTATTCAATTGACATATTGCAAAGATGGACGCTTCTTCATCAATCCATTGAAGAACCTTTCCGCCAAACAATGTTCTTCTTGGGTTTAAGTCTTCTGGTTTAATAAGTTTTCTTGTTCTGTACTTCATACTACAATAATAAGAAAACTTTTCCTATATTTCAAATGAATTATATTTATTAAGGATGATTTTAAAAAACCAAAACGCAGGACAAATATTTCTTATTAAAAATGTTCCTGAAAAAATTGAATGTGAAAATTGTAAGGTGTGTATGAGATTAAGGCTTATGGAGATGGGACTTATGCCAGGAAGTCTTATTGAGTTAACTAAACACCAAGCAGGTCTTTGGATTGTAAATCTATTAAGTAATTCAGGTCAAGTTGAATCAACAATTGCTTTAAGAGAAGAAGAAGCCGAAAGAATTATTCTTGAAGATGAGGAATGTTCTCTTATTTTTGAACCTTATAATTAAATTTCACCTATTAAAACTTGTGGTTGTATTCCAAGAGCTGCTGCAGTACATAATCTTGTGTTACCAGCAACTAAATGATATCTATCACCAAACTTTAAGATAAGTGGTCTTCTGTAATCTCCACTTAATAATGCCTTCTTAAGTTCTTTTGGATGTTGTTTGTTATATTGTTTGGCTAAAGCAATAACTTTATTTATTTCACCTTTCTTGATTTGATTAGATTCAGTATTCTCTAGTCTACTCCAAACATCATTAGATATTTTAACTTCTTTGGATTTTTCAAACGCATCTAATAATTGATTAACAGATATTTCAATTCCTTCATCTCTACTTAAATCTTGTGCAGCCCTTTCAAACTCATCCATTTCACTTTGGAAGTATTTTTTTCTTCTACTAATAAAATGATTAACTTCATCTCTTAATTGAGAAAACTCTTCGTAATTAGCGTTGTCAATATAATCTAATAAATCTTCTATGTTTCTGAAATTCATATGTTTCAAAAGTTCTGGTTTCTCTTGGACTTTAGCAATAAATTCTTGAACCCCACTTGAATGTGGTGCCAACTCATAAATTAATCCTCTGATTCTTGAGATTTGTTCGTTAAGATTCATGTTCTCCGTATAATGCGTTTTCATATTTAGGGAACTCTTTTTCAAACTTTTTTACCATAATACCACCCAAAGCATTTGCCATGTTTTCTACTTTACCACCAATATCCTGCACAGGTTTGTCGTCCTCAAGTCCCATTTTTTGATGTTGGTATTCATGTACCCATTCGTGGGCTAAAGTTCTTAACACATCAATTAATAATCTTTTGGAGGTCAACACAAAAATTTCACTATTAGGTCTCCTAACGCCTGTAGTCATTGATTGGTCACGTTTTTCTAAAAAAGTAACAGTGGTGTCTTTTTGAAGGGGTAATTGTTTTCTGATAAATTTAACAAACTCTTTAACAGTCTCATTTTGAGTTGTGTCAAATAATTTGTTTGAATTTTTTAGAACGAGTTTCATGATTATAAATATCATGAATAAAGAAAGGAAAAAAAGGGTTAAGTAAAAAGTTCAAAAGTTTAAGTTTGAATGAGTTTTAAAAGAATAGAATGATGAAACTTGAAATGTTGACTGTTGAAGTTTGAATACGAATCAATGTCTTGCATCACATTTTTCAGATTATATGTTGTAAAGTTCACATGAAGCGAACAATCAATAAACAATTTTCCTTTAAACCTAACCCCAATATATTAAATCTCAGTAGTTGCATTATGTAAGTCCAATTCTTCTTGAACTTCTTCAATTTTTGACTCAATTTCTTGAACCAACATATCTCTTTCTAAGATTGTAATTTGAGCAGTTTTAACTACAGGAGCGTCTCCATGTATACGACTGAATCTATCAGAAACTTTACCTTCATTACAATCTAAAATTTGTAACTTACTAATTCTTGATTTAAGTTCAGATAAAAGAAATATCTTATCATAAACCTCAGCGTTTGCTTTATGTAATTTGGTTTTTAATTCAACCAATTCATTACTCAATTCAAAATATTTTGAAAGTGAATCACTGGCAGAGTATGGTCTTTTTTCTCCATCCTCAACTGAATTGTATTGGTGAGCTCTGTTAAATTCAATATTCATTTTAGATACAAGTTTATTCTTGTACTTTAAGGCTTGTTTGATTGTCATGTTATTTTTTTTTTAAAATATAGTCTATTTTTCAGATTCGTCAAGGTGCCCTATCATCTTTAATGCCTGAGCAATTATTTGATGCATATCATAATAAACATACGTCGCCAATCTACCCCCAAAATAAACGTTTTTAAGAGGTTTAGTTAGTTCTTGATACTTGGTATAGACCTGAGTGTTTTTATCGTCTCTAATAGGGTAATATGGTTCATTCTTACCATCGTAAGCGGCAGGATATTCATAACTAATAATTGTACCCTTTTGGTTCTGATGGTCAAACCACTTATGTTCTAATATTCTTGTATATGAAATCTTTAAGTCAGTATAGTTTACCACGGGAACTCCTTGGAAATTATCTTTCTCAAGTATTTCTGTTTCCCATTTTAGGCTCCTATATTCTAACTTACCAAACTGGTAATCAAAATATCTATCAATTGGTCCTGTGTAGATAACTTTGTCGGCAAGACTATCATAATAATCCCTATTTTCAAAATAATCTACACCCAACTTAACCTCACAACAATTTAACATCTTTTCAAATATTTGAGTATAACCCCCAACAGGCATCCCAGTATACTTGTCGTTGAAGTAGTTACTATCCCAAGTAAATCTTACTGGGAGTCTTTTGATGATTGATGGTGGTAACTCTGAACATGGCTTATCCCATTGTTTGACTGTATACCCTTTGATAAGTTTTTCGTATACATCATCGCCAACCATTGACCTTGCTTGGTCTTCAAGGTTTTGAATTTTACCTTTGTATTTTTGTTTTTCAATGATTGCTTCGGCTTCTTCTTGAGTTTTAACACCCCACAATTGATTGAATGTCCACATATTAAATGGGAGTGTGTACATTTCTCCTTTGTAATTCGCAATAACATTATGTGTATATTGTTTAAATTCGGCAAACTGATTTACGTAATCCCAAATATATTTGTCGTTGGTATGAAATATGTGTGCTCCGTATTTGTGAACATGAATATTGTTTACGTTTTCAGTATAACAATTACCACCAATAACATCACGTTTATCTATGACCAAACATTTCTTACCTCTCTTGGTTAATTCATACGCAGAAACGGAACCATAAGGTCCCGCTCCAACTATTAAGTAATCATATGGTTTTTTCATTAAAATCATTTGAAATCAAAAGTAATGGAATCTAAATTAATTGAAAACTCTTCGGATTTTTTTTGAATTTTTTCTTTAAGTTTAATTAGATAATCTCCTGTATTATAATAAGCCCTGTTTTCAATTAAAAAACTTAGATTTGGAAACGGATTTACTCTTTCGGATTGTAACATTTTGTCAATATATTGCATCATATCATTTTGTCTTCCCTCATTTTCTAAAAAGATACACAAGTAAACCAAGTGTTCATTTCTTTCAGGTTGAAATTGTTCAGCCAATAAAAAATGTTCTTCAGCTTCTTTTATATTTCCAATAAAACTATGTGCATGTGCCATCATAATCAACGCATAATAACACATTTCGTCTTTACCTTTAGCAGTTTTTGAATTACTCCAATCATGTGTTAATTCTAAGAATCTTTCGTAGTACCATATTGAACGTCTGGCATATTCATCAGAATGAATTTTACCAAAAGGTAATTCATCTGGATTTCCATAACTATCGGCATAACTTTTAGCAATATACCACAAATGATAATAATCTTCTAAAACTTTATACCCAACAACTTTATCTTTTTCTAATTCTAAAGCATCATTCAAAAACTTTCTTGGTACGTGCCAAGTCTCACCATCTTGTGATACCTTGTGTCTAAATCCCCAAGGCATATTATTTCTTTGGAACCCTTCACCAATTTCAGGTAAATGAATTGTTTCGTGTCTTTTGTCATGTTGAAAGAACCATGGTAACTTACTATTCCAAAACCATGTTCTGAAATATTTTGTATCTCCAGCCTCAGCGCCCATATTATAACTCTGTACTGATGTATCATCAAGTAATGACCAATCAAAATCCTCATCAACGTGAAGTCTCTCATCAGCATCCATTCTTAAAATCCAATCACATCCGTGGTCAGCTTTAAGTGCTTCTTGAAGAGTGTGGTCTCTATTAAATCCTGGATAATTCCAATCAGTTTCATAAGTAAATCCAGGAATTCCTTGTTCGTCAAAAAATTCGTTAATAATTTGACTTGTATTATCTTCTTTGCCATTGCATTGGATGACCCAATAATCTATGTGAAGAGCCACTGACTCTAGCATTCTTAGAATGGTCTTGGCTTCATTGCCAACCATTGCGTTTAAACATATTTTGGTTTTCTTATTCATAAATGTAATTCATTACTTCTTCTTTATCGTAAAATCTTTTTTCAGGTTGGTGGTTTTGGAATTTATGTGAATGTTGCCTATCTTCATTCCAACACCAATCTTCAAACCCTAATTCAGTAATACGATTGTGAATTGCAATATCATAATAATCTCTTATTAATCTTGCTCTTCGGTTTATATCTTGTGCGTTATTATCAACGGTACTATTTCTATTGTTGTATTGTAAATATAACATACGTTTTACGTGAATAAATCGTGTGTGTAAGAAACTTCTAATAATCATTTCCAAATCATCTGCAACAGGTGTATTTTTATTATGTCCACCGATTTGATGATAAAGGTTACGTTCCCACATTCTTACGTGGTCTGGCATTGAGATGTTGAATCTAATCGTTAGTGGGTTGATATCGGGGTACCAATGAGATAAGTAATCTTTTCCATCCGCATTAACCCAACTATGTCCCGCATATCCAAAATCAAAAAAGTTGTCAGGTCTTCCATACCAATTACCTGACCAATCATGGTCATATGATTTCATCTCACCATCCTCATAAAGTTCACATACATCTGTATATAAAAATCCCCCATCAGGATGTTTCAAGATGGCGTCATTACAGGTTTCTAAACAAGTGCTAATTAAATAATCGTCGTGGTCTAACTCAACCAACCAATCACCGTCACCAAGCATTGCCGCCCTGTGTTTTGCAAGTCCAACATTACCACCTGATACTGGATATATTTTGTGTAACTTTACACGGTAATCATAATTGGAAATCTCTTGTAAAATTTTCCAAGTTTCGTCATCAGGAGAATCATCAACAACAACCCATTCCCAATTAGAAAATGTTTGATTAACCAAACTTTGATAAGTTCTTTTGATTCTTTCTCCTGTTTTATATGTTGGAGTAAAGACTGAAAATCTTGGTCTAATAACTTTTGTATGTCTAAAAACAGTTTGGCAAACAATTATATTTGCTAATACATTATCCCCATGCATCTCATCAAAATGAATATGGAGTTGTTTTAAATAATAGTGCGGAACATTAATCTCATCAAAAAACGAAATGATAAGGTCGGGTTGATATTTTGAAAAATCACCAACAACATCGTTAGTATATGGGAGAGCGTAAACAACAACTTCATCCTCTAAACCTTCTTCAAAATAAATGTCAGAGATTAATATCTCTTCGCCTTCTTTATACCATCCGTAAACTATTGCACTTGGTTTTTTTGTTTTCATATTTCATAAGGGTCATTCAATTCCCAACTAGTTAATATAAATTCTAATTCAAGAAAAGTAATTTGTCCATAGTCATCTTTAATTGCAGTTGCCTTTAATCCACCACTTGATACAAAATATTCTTGGTCTGGTTTAGCATCTAACAAACAATTTTTGATTACCGACTCAATCTTTTCACGAGCACTAAATACAATATAATCCGCTGTTGGAATACCTTTTGGGTACCAAGTCCAGTTAAGACATTTCATGGTGTCGTGAACCTTTTGAAAGTCAAAATTGTTTAAAATATCAAACATCATCTGTTGATGTCTTTTATGGTGTGTCATTAGTCTAATTTATATTTGACATCATCACCAAATTTAATCCATCCTTCTTTCTCTTTCAAACCAAAATGGTCTAACACCAATTGGAAATTTTTACTATCCATAACATTGTTCTTGGAAAGTTTTTTTAATGTAGATAAAAACTCAACAATTTCTATTTCAGATACTTCGTTGTTGTCTATTAGTTCTTGTAAATGTGGTGTCATAATTTTATTTTTTACAATGATAAGAAATAAAAAACCCCCAATCAAATTGAGGGTTTTAATTATTTTTTTAAATGATTATATTTGAAAAATATGTTTTGTATTGGTGGGTCTTCACCATTCTGTCTAAATCTTGTTGCCATGTAATCTCTAAGAATCTCCATAATTTTAACTTTAACTTTCTCCTCAGCAATTTCTTTATTCATTCCCTTCATTTCCCCTTTCAAATAGTTTTGTGGGGTAGGTTCTTCTCCATCATCTCCCCTGTGAACTACGTCAAGAATATCAACTGTAACAATCGCCTTATCACCTTCTTCTTCAACTGATTTAATTTTAAATTTAATATTTGCGTTGGCTGTTTCAGCTTCTCCGTGCCATTTATAAACTTTTGCAGTTTTCTTTCTTTTGGTTAATTCTGGCTCAAACTCTTTAAGTTTCTTTAACTTATGTTTCATTACTTCCTCATGAGTAGCCCCTTGTTTTAACATCTTCATCTCTTCTTGTGATAATAAATAAACCACCTCTTGTAACTCACCACTCCATTCAACAGGATTTGCATTATTCATTTGTTTTGATGTTGAAGATGAATATCTACCAGTAACTTCATACCACTTATCGTCTTTGAATAGGTAAACAGGGTACCAATTGTAAGAAACAACTTCATAATAAGGATTACCATTATAATCTTTTCTCCACTGTCCGACAAGATTATTTCCTTTGAATGGCATTTGAGCAACAGTATATAAATTTGCTTTTGTGTTTGAGGTAGTTTTACCTTGTTGTTTTCTTGGGTCAACAAAATTATCTTTTGTTAATCCTGAATAGTCCCCATCCTTTCTGTAGTTTAAAAGATATAACTCTAACAGATACAACGAATAATCAGCAGGTATATTCATGTATGGTGATAAATTTTCAATCACCTCAAGAATCTCAGCTCTTTTTTTCTTTTTCTTCTTCTCTTCGTCTAATACTTTGAACAGTTTTAAAATAATTGGAGTGGATGGTTCCTTACCCTCATTTAAAAATGTTTTAAGTTGTTTTTCTGAGATTACATACTTCATGTCTATAAATACTTAAGACAATAAAAAACCCCCGAAAATCGGGGGTCTTTTACTTATTTCTTAAATTTTGAAACAAGTTTGTGAACATGTGGTCCCACCACAATTCCGACAAGCACCCCTAATAGGAAATGCCAATGCCATAAAAATTCTAGTTGCTCCATATGAATTTTTTGTTTTTTTTTTGACTTTAAAGATTGTAAAGCAATCCAAATCCTACACGGTTGGAAGTCTTACCATCCTTAACAGTCCTTAGAAGTGATTGTTCTAAGCACCATTTTTTGTTTATCTTGTAACCAAGGGAAGGAACATAAGTAAATTGTCCCTTTTGACCGTGGAAAAAAGTAACACCAGCATCAAGACCTAAATATAGGTTATGATTAAGGTGCTTTCGACCCCCAACTAACACAGGTGCAACAACAAAATTGTTCTTGTCCTGCATAAAACCTAAAGTTACAACCATGTTATTCTTATTGAATTTCACAGTTTGACCCCAAGCCTTGGAGTTCCAATCAACGTTCTTTGCCATCGGTGCAAATAATGTCGGTCCCACTGAGACATCCCATCCCTGTTTGTGGTTTTGTCCGAACGATACTAGCGAACATACGATAGCAAAAAACAACAAAAATTTTTTCTTCATTCTCGTTTTGTTTAATGTTTATTAAATAAAAATCCCATTCACCTATTCTTTTGGAAAGGCGGATGGGATTCATATTCCTTAATAAATATCTTTATAAAAATGAAAAAACCCCTAAGTGGGGTTTTTGAACTACATCGTTCTTAAAATTGCCTCGGTCATACCGTCCCATTTCTTGATTTGGGACCTTGGGACCCAAAATTCCATTTCACCGATTTCTTCAACTCTTTTTAAATAATCTTCACGAAAACGGTCTGCTTGTGACGCATCTGTGATATATTCAACTCTCATATGACCAGCACAAATCTTACCTAAACCTGTTAACATTGAAAACTCATCGGTTAAAGTTTTCATACAACATGTACAAACCTTACCACGTTTAACAGTCATCTTCCCTGTGAATAGAACCGCTTTAGGTGATACCGCCTTTAATGCTGTGATGTCAATCAAAATTGGATTGAACTGTAAGTTATACTTCTCCTTCAATTGAACTCCAACCTTACGACCTAACTTGATTGTCTCACCAATGGTCGGCCAATTCATACGGATGGTTTTCTCTTTGTCCTCTTCCTTTTGGATTTGTTTAACAGCGAAAGACTTTTGATTTTCAGTCAAAGAACCGTATTGTTTTAATTTTACCGCAATGTCCTTAACGAAGGAATTTTCTCCTGTGTAATCCACGATGCGTTTAAGGTCTTCAGGAAGTTCTTCCATATTAACTTTGGCAGTTGCGTTGAGACATTTCTCAACCGCTTGCATTTGTTTCTCGGTTAATCCACCGTATTTTGAAACAACGGTTTTCATTTTCAATACAAATGAGTTGTCACCTTGGTAGTTGCGAACTCTGTCTAATGTGGTAGTGGTAGTAGTCATAATTTTATCGTTTTGTGAATACAAAGATAATGAATCCATACAATATGGCAAAATAAAAAATCCCCTTTCGGGGACTTTATTTTTATTAATTTTGAACGAAGGCTCTGTCCGCCCAAGTTTTTGTGTTAACCAACTCCCACAATTTCATATCACACATATCAGGAAAAGATTGTCTCATAGTTCCCACCGTCATTACCTCAAGAAATCCACGGTCAATTGAATACCATTTACCTCCTTTAGTTGTGAATACATTGTGCCAAACCACAGTTCCATTCTCCCATGTATGTTTTACTTGGATGTTAACAAGAGAATTTTTAGACCATCCTCTCATCATGTCAGATGCAGTACCTTTACTGTCATGGATATTAACAAACCCCGCCTGACATTTGTTAGCAATACGGAATTCATATTCTTGATTTACATCTTTGATATGGTTAGAAACCATAACAGAGATTCTTTTGTTCTTTACTGTGGTGTCAAAAGAGCCGTAGAAAACGTCTCCTGCTAATGTACCTGTTGTTAACTTTACTACTGGGATTGTTGGTGTGTTTGTCATATATCTTGTGTTTTGTGAATACAAAGATAAGGAACCTAAATTTACCAGCCAAAATTATTTTTCATAATTAAAAAAATAAAAATGGTCTTTGAAGTCCTCATATACAATTTCTTTAATATCATCGTCATAATGAGGTTCCCAAGGTTCAAGGGTTTTCCCATGTTCCAAATATAAATCTAACTGTCTTTCGGTTAACTTATCAAGAATAAAAGGTATCTTCATTAAGTCTTCCTTTAGGTGTTCAAGTCTGAGAATATAGTCAGGTTTTTTTGTTAAGACTGGATAATGTAGACTATTTTCTTTCCACATTTTCATCTCAACGTACTCCCTAAAATTACTTTTAGTTTTAAGTTTGAACTTATCACCGTAATTTTGAAAATGAGAATAAACTCTACCATAAGGATTTCTCGCATTACAGATGAAATCATAATCTGGATATTGATTTACATCTGTGGTGATGTGACTGTAATTGTAAGATTCATAATAAAAAACAGGTTCACCATTAAATTTAAAACCATAATGAGTTAAAATCTGCGCAACGGTTCTACTTCCTGTTCTACTTGGAGCTACCCAAAAACATTTATATTTTTGAGATATGTTATACCCTGGTATACCCGAACCCATTACTTACCACAAATGTTTGGTTGATAACATCCTTGTCCTCCGCCCTCAACATAACCTTCTCTTAAGTCAATGTGAGTAGAACGTAGGTATGGTGTTTCTTTTCCACAGATAACACATTTGTCAAAATTATCAGGTCTTTCTGATTCTTCTTTAAGAACACAACCCAAATGGTCATAACCAACCAAATAATCATATTCAACTTCTGAAGTGTCCCCACCACAGATAGAACACCTATAAGGACGAATTATAGACTTAACAAGACCGTCATCTCCGATAACCATAGCGAAGTGTTCGTCATCATATTGAGGTCCTTCGTGGTCCCTTCTGGCTTGCCAGTATTTGTTTCTTGTTAACTCACCCAACATAGCATCGTTTGGTGTATCAAGGATTTCTTTTTCAGTTAAAGTTACTTTAATTGACATAAAATTAGTTTTTTAAAATATATGATGTCACTAATATAAAATAAAGGTATTTATTAACATGATTAACGAAGAAGTTTTATCGGAAAAACTAAAATATTTGATTATCATGAATGCCAAACCTAAAATGTTTGAAGTCATGAACGTTTACGTTGAATTTGATTATATTGACCAAAATCATACTAAATTAGCAAATTACGATGTTGATGTCAAATTTGATTATAATGGTTCCTTAGAATTTGAAATGTATTCTTTCGCCCATGATATTCAAAGAATGTCCGAAAAACTAAGAGATATCTTAAGTGAATATGTTATAACCGAAGACGGTAAAATAGTTGAAGGAAAAAACTCAAATTGTTTCGCCACAGACCCTATGGTTTTTTCAATAGAATACAAAGTTGACGAAAAACATATTTTTGATTTAGGTTATAAGTTTACTTACACAACAGAATAATATGAGTGACAAATTTAAAAGATTAGCCAAGAATATTACGGAGTTATTAATGAATAATTCAACTCCACAGGACACCTATTACAGTTTGGTTCATTTGATGAGAAAACAAAAGGACTATTTCCAACATATGTCTCCTGAAAATGCACTTAAATTAACATTTTACTGTTATTCGTTGGGACAAACAGATTCATTCAACCTTGGAGATAAAATGTTGAATCAAATTGGATTTGCAGTTCTTTTTTATAACTCAGGAGATAACCACAAAGAAGATTGTGATAACTGTGGTGGAAATGGTGAACTTAGTTGTGACGTATGTGATGGTGATGGTAAAGTTGATTGTGACGTATGTGATACTTCAGGTGAAATGGAATGTCCTCAATGTAGTGGAAGTGGAGAAGTAGAAGATGGTGATGGTGGTGAGATGGTAAAATGTGATGACTGTGATGGAGATGGAGTTGTTTCATGTGATGAATGTGGTGGAGATGGAACAATGAATTGCGATAACTGTCGTGGTGGCATAGAAACTTGTGACGAATGCGACGGAAACGGTCAAATTGAAACTGACGATTACGATTATGAAAGATATTTTATCGTAACTTGGAACAAACAAATTAAAGACAGATGTGAATACACAGAAGGAGATACCGACATCACAATGAGCGAATATGATTTTGACAGTCTAAGGGATGATTATATAAAACTAAAGATTGAAGAGAAGTGGATGCGTTTTGCCGATTGGGTTAATACCAATGAAATTTATTGTTCTTACTACAATGATAATCCTAAGATGTTTTTAGATAACGAAATGTACTTAGACACAAGAGAAGATAATATGAGAGCATACCAAAAAAGATGAGTGACTTAAATAGATTTTTGAAAGTATTAAATAAAGTTGGGTATCCAAATCCTGACGTACAATCTATTGCCAAAATGGTTGATTACGACTTAGAAGAATTTCTTCCTGATTTAGTCGCAGAAATCGGACAGGAGAAAGCCGATGAGTTCACAGAAAAAGCACTTGATAAAATTTCAACACCTGAAGGTATAAAAATCCAAGATTTAGATGACCCTCAACAATACGCCTACATCAAATTACATAATCCACGTCTTGATTTAGACAACGATGAAACAACTGTATTGTGTGATTGGACTTGGGGTGATACTAATATTTTTTTCAGAGATGATGATGGTAATGAAAGTTACAGAACAATTCAAGAAATAGCTGATTGGGTTGGTATGGGAGATTGGGATGACTTTGATACAATGGTTGATGATATCAGAGAAGATTGTAACAAATTAGTTTACAAGAATTGTGGGTTTGGTGTTTGGTGGGATGACCAAAGAGATATTGTTAATAACGTATAAAAAAAGAGAGACCAAAGTCTCTCCTTTAGGGCCGTCTGGTTTAGACAGCCTCCACCACCAAGTTTTAATTAACTTGGAAACCTTTTTTGAATATTTGATTAACAAATTCTTCCAAATCTTCTTTTTTCATATAACCAATAACATCATCGCTAAGTTCGGGTTTGAAAAACTTTGTGACAAATTCACCATTTTTTTTATCAATAACCGCAACCTCAAAATCATCTTTAAAGTCGCCGTATAATCCACTTCTTCCTCCCACGATTGAAAATTCAATTTCATCGTTATGAATACGAGTCATTTTACCTCCGTCAAGAGGATGTGGTTGTGACCATTCAATAATATTTTCTATTGTAATCATTTTTTACTTTTTAATTGTTTAAGTTTAACTTCAAGTAGCTCAATATTGTATCTATCTTTTTGTGTCTTGTTTGGTTTGGTTCTAAGTTCTTGAATTAACTCAGTAACCTGTTGTATTTCAGTTTCACTTTCATCAACTTCAACAAATGGATATTTGGTAAGTTCAGGAAATGGGTTTTCTTTTTTTTCAGGTTGTATTGATTTATCACCAACACTTTTACCATACTTGTAAGCACCGTATACCACAGCACCCATCGCGGCAATTTTTATTAAATTTTTAAGTGTACTCATTTTGTTTCTAACGCCTCCATTTTAGATTTATTAATAAGATGCTCAGCTAAAGTGTAAGTATCAACATTAGTTGTGATAATTGAATTAACCAAGTGTTTGTGTGGTACGTGAACAAAGAAGTCCACACCATTGAAGAATGTCAAATCATTTTTAAGTTCTACACACCCTTGAACCATCTTCAAAAACAATTTGAATTGAGTTCCATTTACAAATGTTTCGTTCAAAAGTACTCCAAAGGTCTCGTGTTGAATCTTGATAGTGTGGGATGCCATATTCATGTTGTAGTGATTTAGAATACAAAAATAGTTATTTTATTTTAATTTACAAAATAATTATTCAATACCTGTTACGGTTTGTACAGTACCTTTTTGATTTACGTCACCAATTATACGGTAAGTTTTAATTTCACCTAAGTCAGGAAATTTAACCGCTTCAACAACAATACCCCATTTAGCAACTTCATCATTTACCGCAGGTGTAACTATGTTTGTTAAGTCAACTAAATCATCCCAGTTAGTAGTCTCAACGATATCACGAATAATTCCCTGAGTCATATCAATTAATACGTCATTGGCATGCATTACATTCAATAAAAAACTTTGTACGTTAACCACATGGTACCTAACTATTGAAGTTAGAACCACAGAACGTTCATCCAATGTGGTTAAAGTTTGAGGACTTAAATTCACGGTTTGAGTGATGATTGGTGTTACCCAAATTTTATCAAAGAAAGGTATTTTCCAATTTAATCCAGGAGAAACTACACGATGGAATCTACCTGTTTTAAGATGAACACCAGCTTCCCATTGGTCAACGATTTTAAATGGAAGAATGTCATGAATAAAGGTTACCACGAGGTCAATTAATTTGTCAAACATATATTTTAAGTTTTGTTATATGACAAAGATACGACTTTTTTTTCATTTAACCAAAACAAAAAACCCTCCGATGTGGAGGGTTTTATATTATTGAGGTTGATACCATTCTTGACTTTTTTCATTCCAATACCAACCATTTTTATAATCTCCAGTTTGTCCTGGCTCTGGTGGTGGTTCTTGTGTAACTACATCATTTTGTTGAGGTTGTGTAACTACTGCATCTTGAGTTGCTGGTTGTTTTAATTGGTCTTGACTCTTTTGTTGTGTCATTTGTTGTTGAGCGGCTCTTGTTATTGGTCCCATAAACCCATCAACATCATCATCAGTAAATTTTCTTCCTTTAACTATTGTACCAACCAATGTTTTTTGTAATTCAATAACCTTTGGGTCTGGTTTTCTTGGTGTTTTAGTTTTGACCGCGACTTCACTATTAGGACATTTTTTTTGAGATGTCGCAATTTCTGCCGTTGTAACCTTATAAGTCGTAATAAAATCAACCCATTTTACTCCATTATTTGCCGATGAAGGATTTACAATAGCACCATTTTTAACGGCACAAAAAGCATTATTAATGTTTTTTTGTCTTGGAGTTAAAGTACTCTTAACGGTTACATCAGGTAAAGTTTTTTCTGCAGGTGCTGAAGGAGAGGGTGTTGTTGTGGTAAATCCATATGGATTTTTAAATCCATAGTTAGGTGTATTAGAAACAACTTGTTCAGAGATAACTTTACCTCTTTCATATCCAAAAAGAGATTTCATCCTTGAAAGCTCTTCTATTACTAATTTATCGTTATTTAAATTCATAATAATAAATATATCAAAAAACAAAAAACCCCATCCGTAGAAACGGACAGGGTTAAGGCAAAATAGGTTGAGAATACACCATCTTGTGAGAGACTTTACAGGAGATTATTGTTTCCTCCGATTTCCACTTCCTTTTGAGAAGTACCTCTCAGTCACGGTCAATTAGATTAACCAATCCTAAAGTCGTAATATACTCTATTCTTACTCATCACTCTTCTAGGTTGCCACCCAAACTCATCCTTGCGGGATTAGAGAACTTTCAAAACAATCGTATCGGGTTTGGGACCCTTTACGGCCATGAACAACTCATGACTAAGTAGTGACCTGTCTACCACGACTGACGAACACTTTTCCTTTTATTTATTTTAGTTTTCACCATTTGAAAGTAAAAGTTTGATTTGTGGATGATAGATGTAGCGGTTCGTCAAACCAGATGCCCCATCTTTTGAACGAGACAATGCTGAACTACACCTTGAAGTCTCCCGACCTCCATACTTTGAGTCTATTTCATAACTGAAACCTTGGTAGGTCTCTGATAAGGAGAACAACAGCACCACCTGTACGAACTCTTACCTTTCGGTTTTAAATCTACTCTAATATTGAACTCCGCAATTGTATAGTTGGACGACCATACTTCTTACAACAGCCCTACGAGTTATTCTTATCGGTGTTCCCACCTCAACTAAACGACCCACATCGCTTAGTCATCTAACCACTTTCCCTACAGTGTTACCCTCAATACTAAAGGTCAGATGATATCTCGTTTGTCTACTCGAGCTCCGTTTCCGAAGCCGCAACCGTTCCAATCAAGAACAAATCACTTTATACCACTTTCATGGTTTATTTTATGGACTATAGACCGCCCAATATATCTTATCAGTTTGTTACTCAAAATCAACCCGAAGGTCTCATCATCAAACATTCTGAACAGACAATATTTTTATTCAAAGAACTTTTTAAAGAATGAAGAAAAGGGGAAACTTTACGACCAAGTAAACTTGGAACCTTTACTACCCCTTCTCTTCACTTGTCTTACAAAGGTAAATGAAAGTTTTGAAACTGTCAAATCTTTTTGTAAGTTTTTTTGAGCCGATAATACAACGAATAATTCTTAAGACCCCCTACTCGTAATAGGACAGGTTTATTCGGTTATCATTTCAAAGAACAAACAACTCTCGTCGTTTGTTTTTCAAAGATAAGAAGAACTTTTCAATTCGTCAAATCTTTTTTGTTGCGAGGGCGAGATTCGAACTCGCGACCTAAAGGTTATGAGCCTTCCGAGCTACCACTGCTCTACCTCACGATATATCTTAATGATTACAATCCCACTTCCCCACGGTCACCTATCCACGTCATGCGCTGGTTGTACCAGCGGGTGTAATCAAATTTTTAAAGAGCTAAACAACATCCGATAAAAAACCCCACAAGTTACTGAAATCTCTCAATCTTTTCACTTGTGGGATAAGGTTGTCTCACAAAGGTAATCAACAGTTTTGACACCGTCAAATTTTTATGAAACTTTTTTTTGGGGATGTTCACCTTTTCAGGTGTGGAAATATAAATATCTCCATTTTCATCAAAGTCTTACAAAGGTAATAACTTTTTTTTTAATTATCAAGTTTTTCAACAATTTTTTTTAATTGTCTGTTCATGTCAATACAACAGTACACAGCAAAAATAAACATTACTATACCTATACCAATTAATAGATTCATTTTAAATTATTTAATTTTTTTATTTCTTCTTTCGCTTTTTTGGTCATATGAATGTATGCCCATACATTGGCAACAATTGACACTACAAACCAAACAATGAATAATATTTTCATGATAGAATTATTTCAGCAAGTTTATAAAAATACTCACCTGATGTTTCAGGTTTAATTTCTTCTAATGTAAAGTACCCACACTCTGTATGTTCTTCCCCATCTATTGCATTTAATAAATCAGGATATAATGGAAACTCTACGTTCAATAAATATACATACATGAACCCTTTAACCTTCTTACCATCTCTGGTATGTCGTGGTATTAAACCAACAAATGTTAATTCAACGTCATTAATGTTTAATGCTGTCTCTTCAAAGAATTCTCTTTTGGCTCCTTCTTGAGTAGTTTCATTCTCTTCTAACTTACCTCCAGGTATTGACCACATTCCAGGGAATGAACCCAAATTGTTTCTTTTACATAAAAGAAGTTTGTTTTGATGTTTTACCACCACTCCTACGTATCTTTTTTTATCCATGGTATTTATTATATATGAAAGTTAAAATTAATGATAATATTTTTAATGTCAAAACTTTAGTAGATAAAAAATCTCAAGCCATCGGTATGATGTATAAGAGATTTGACTCTACGTTTGACGGTCTGCTATTTTTAATGGGTGGAAAGAAACAATGTTTTTGGATGAAGAATTGTATCATACCACTTGATATCATCATAATAAAAAATAATGTTATTGTGAATATTCATTTTGATTGTCCTCCTTGTAATGAAGACCCTTGTCTGTCATATTGTGGAAGAGGTAATATTGTTTTAGAATTAGAAGGTGGCACTTGTGAAGACTTGAATATACAACCTGGTGATTCTGTAGAATATATCTTTTAGTTTTTCCAAATAGTTTCTTCAATATTATCTTTATGTGAAAGGTATCTTGCCAAAACAAAAAAGAAATCACTTAGTCTGTTTAAATAAATTGTAATAGGATTTAACTTGACAAAGTTGTCAAGAACAATACATTCAAGAACCGTAATTTCAGCTCGTCTACACACCGTTCTACAAATGTGAGCCAAACTCACAACTCTATTTCCTTTGGGTAATATAAAGTTTTTTAATACTGGAAGTTCTTCATTCATCTTATCCATCCAATCTTCAAGAGTTTTTGAATCCTCAGAATTTATCTCAGTTAGTTCAACATTATTATCATTAATGATTGTGGACCCTGCATTGAATAGATTCCATTGAATCATTTCAAATGAAGCTTCAGAATATACCAATTCACTCCTTAATAAACCTATGAATGAATTTAATTCATCTAAAACCCCAACAGCTTTAATTTCTGAAGTCATTTTTGAGATTCTTCTTCCTGACAAAAGACTCGTACTTCCGTCATCTCCTTTCTTTGTGTATACTTTATTTGACATACACAAAATATAAAAAATAATTAATTAAGATTCAACAGACTGTTTGGATTCCTCAATCTTTTCTTGGAGTTTTTTTCTGAACTCCTGAGCAATCATTTTTGTAAATTTAACATAAGGATGGTCTTCTTTCTCTGAGTCATAACGATACGTCCCTTGAGGAGGTCTTGTACCTCTACCCAAATAATTTAATCCGCTGATATTAGTTATACACTTATGTCCACCTGAGTTTGCCTGAATTAAATCCCAAGCATTTATCAATACATTATCTAATATGTTCTTTTCTCTATCCGTTAAATCTTTAAATGGTTTTTCCATCATTTCTTTAATTCTCATCAATGCCTCTTCTCCGTTAGGTACACCAATAAATTTTCCGCCATAAATCGCATCAAAATCTTGGAACGTAAACCCAATACTCTCAGGGTTAACACTTGTTTCACTAATCCACTTTATTGATGATAACGGTATTTTCTTTTCTTTAAGTTGGCCTTCCCACCTTGATATAACCTCTTGGGCAATCTCGCCAAGGTTAACATCCTTAAGTTCCCTATCCTTTTTAAACGGATTACATGAAGCCTGTACCAACCCCATCGGCCAAACCATAATGAGAAAGTCTGCATCAGGATTATTTCTAAATGGGGTATACCTGTCATATGACCCAGGCTTGAACATACTACCTCCACCGTATTGGTAAATAATATTGTCTTGTACTTCGGGAAATCCCTTCATTTTTTCTTTATAGTCTTCTGCATTTCTTTGTAATTCTTCTGGCTCAGGTGCGTTAGTATCTTTCATCCATTCTTTAATGTTGTTCAAAATATTCATTAGCGAAGGTTCTGAATCCATAACAAGTCTTTCTAAAAATCCTGGTTTGTTTTTAAATGCTAATATTAATTTGTTAATAACAAATCCTAATAACAATTTATTTCTTTGAAGTGATTTATCTTTATCTATTCTATAGATGTAGTTTACCACTTCGTCTGGCGTAATGTTTTGTCTTGCGAAGTCTGCAGAATCAACTGTATTAATTAATAAAACATCTGAACTTGGGAACAATTTTTTAGGTGAAACAACTTGAGATATTGTTTCAACATTTGAACGAGCTTGTCTGAAAGATTTTGAAGTTCCTTTTTCAGCACCAACTTGTTTGTCATGATGGTCTGTGTGAATCTTGAACATTGGTTTTCCGTGTGCAAAATCAACAAGTACTGGCATTACATCACCACTAGCGTCATTCTTTTTAACTGAAAACTCTTTATCACCATATTGTATAATATGAGCACCCACAACATCAATACCATTGTTTTCAAGGTATTTCTTCATCGCAATCGCAGTGGTAACACCATCTAAATCTTGGTGAAAATAAATTTCGGCTTTAGGGTATCTCTTCCTTAAAGCCGAAATGTCTCTTATACCACTCTCTTTAATTAATTTTTTCAATTACCCTCTGAATTTTTTACCTATCCAATTTATAAATTGGTCAATAAGCCCTCCTTCTTCCGCAACAAAGTCCTCTAATTCTTGTTTGTCTTTAGGAGGCATTTTGCTCCAAGTTTCTTCACCCCACACTCCCTCAGTACGACGACATCCGATAGCCGCTTGATATTTTGATATTGCCTGTGCAGTTTGTGATGTTAAATTATTATCTGTTTTACCATCAACAACTAAGGGTTGTCTATTATCACCTGTAATTTTTTTAGATATTAAAAATCGTTGAATAGCTCTAACAAATTCTCTTTCAAGATTTTGTTCTGAAATAACTCTCTTAACAAGATTAGTTAAATCATTCTCTGTAAGTCTTATTACTTTTTTTACCATATTAATATTTTAATGTAAGTCTGTACTTTAATTGATTGATATCGGCCAACATTTCATCTCTTAGATTTAATAAATCACTATCATATCTTGAATCTAAATGGTCAGACATACCTACTAAAAATTCAGTAATTCCATCCATAAAGTTTTGTACACTTAATGACTTAATATCTTGAAACATGATTGAAAATTCAGGTTCAAATTCAACTCTACCATATTTCCCCATCATAGCCTCTACAAATTTATCTATGATGTCACCTAATAAATCATATATGTCACCATAAGCCTTATGTTTAGCGTCTCCAAATGTTTGCCAATGCAAAAATTTGAACTGTAATTGAATTTGTAATAATTTGAGTGTTAATTCTTCTTTCATTTTTAATTTTTTTTATAATGCGGCTAAAAATTCGCCTTTAGATGCTCCACCAAAAATACTACTAAAAAAGTCTCCAATAGGGTTTTTTGAATTAGTTGGTTTAGAAGAACTTGCTGTTGATTGTTGTGTTTGAGTATCAGGAACTTCCGCGTCTCCAAAAGTTTCTTGTGCATATTGCTGAGCTTCGGGTGTTTTTTGATATTCCGCGAATTTTGATTCTAATTGCTCTTGACCCATTTCTTTCAACGCCTCATCAGGACCAACAAAATTACCTAATCCAACAAAATCTAAAAATCCTGCCCAAAGTTTAGTTTGTCTCATTAAAGACCTAACTGAAGCATTTCTTCCTATTAATTGAGGCATTCCTCTGAAAACACTTTTCCACGACAATAAACCTTTGGTTGTCCTATAAGATGTAAATAAACCACTTTCTTTTGATGCCTTAATTAATTTTTGAAGTCCTGCAATTTGGGCATCTTTACTTAACTTTGGTATATTTTTTGCAAAAACACCTGCTCCGTATCTAACCGTTTTTCCTTTAACCGCACCTTTTTCAAATAACTCTATCCATTGTGTAAGTGTTCTTTTCATTCCACCTGGCATTGGGATTCTTAAAACTAAATCTTTAAGTTTTCCCGCATATTTTCCAACACCACTAACAAAACTTCCTACGATACCTCCTGATTTAGAAATTTTAGCTAGTTCAGCCGCAGCTTCTGCTGACTTACCAGCCTTTGATAATTTCATAACCCCATTTAAAGCCTTTGCACTTGGTGCACCAATCTTTAATGCTCCCATCACAGGTTTTGCAATTAAATCACCAGCATATGGTATTGCTGAAACAAATGATAAAAATCCAAATAAATAATCACCTTGACCTATATATGAAATACCATTTATTGCATCTACCACACCTGTAGGGTCAAAAATACCCACAACATCACCTAAAGTATTATACCATTTATCTTCTTTGATTAACATGGCTTTTTTTGGGTGCAAGACTTTCATCATCTCAACAACCATTTCTTTTTCTTTATCGTTGAATCTTGCCCAATTTTGTTCGGCTAATTTTAGATTTTCTTCTTTTGTGATTAAATTTTGGAGTATCTCCAATTGTCTTTCGTTTATAATAATTTCAGCCATCTGTATTTTTCTTAATAAATATCCATATAAATAAAAAAAGGGTCGTATGACCCTTTAATTATATACCTAATTCCATTTGTCTATTTTTATTTATAAAATGTTGGACTCTATCTTTGGCCACTTTACTATAACTTTCACTTAATTCTATTCCTAACCATCGTCTTCCACTAACTTCAGCAGCAACTAAACTAGTACCACTACCCGTGAATGGGTCAAGAACTAAATCATTCCTGTATGTAAGAATCTTAATTGCCTTCATTGGAATGTCCATTGAAAAGGTGGCTTTAGTTTGTTGTTTAGTATCTGCAAAGTATTCCCACTGACCATAAACCAAACTCATAAACTCTTTCTTATCTTCTTCTTGATACATCATCTTCTGTTTGATGGTACCATCTTCTTGTTCTAAATCAACCAACTCCCCTTTCCACTGTGGTTCACCCTTAACTTTCTTTATGTGATTCTTTTTGTATCCAAGAATAACACACTCTTTAGGGTTGTAGATATAAGGTGCTGACGGAGACATCCATGAACCCCAAGCAGTGGTTTTACTTCTGTGTGGTGACTGTTCGTTGAGGTCTACTAGTCCAAAGAATTTAAATCCAAGATTCTTCATAATCTGATAAAACTCAGACATGAATAGTATTCTCCCGCCCCTATCCTGTACGTTAACTTCGTATGGAATGTTTACAGCAATTCTTCCGTCGTCTTTAAGAATCCTATAAGACTCTGATAACCAGTCTTTAGTAAACTGCCAATAATCTTCCATAGATTGTTTATCGTTATAACTATCGTAATCAATCCCCACGTTGTATGGAGGTGATGTTACTATCAAATCAACACAAGACTCAGGAAGACTTGCCATCACTTTGATACAATCCCCATTAATTATTTTATTTGTTTCTAACATTATAATTTACCTTCTTGTTTTAATTGTTCCCTAATTTTTGTTGCAGATATTTCACTAACTTCTTGTGGTGGTATGTGTTCTATAATATCATAACCAACTCCTCTTCCAAAGTTTACTGATTCAATATCAGGAATAATCATCACCACAACTCTACCTTGATTAATATAATCCCAAAGTTCCATATTAATATTTTTTGAAACTTCTAATGCGGTGAATGGATTTTTCTCGTCAGGTACAATGTCTCTAATAAGGATGAGAACATTCTTTCCGTCTTCAAGACATTGATTTACCAACCATTTATGTCCGTCGTGAAAAGGTTGAAATCGTCCAACAACCATTGAGTGTTGTTTACCTCCAGTGTTTTTTAATTTAGGGTCTCCCTCTACATGTATTTTTTTCATTATATTTTTAATTTGACTCTGATTTCTTGAAGGGTATCAAAAACTTTTTTATTTGTTGTATCAACATCAATAAAATTCTCTAAAGGTTGTTCATATCCTTCAACATGAAACGATTCTCTACCTCTAATCTCATTGGTATGGATGTAAAGTTCAACAATATCTTTTCCTATCTTTTCTTTAAAACTTTCTCTTTGGTCTCTGTAGGGTGACACTAAGCAAACTACTGAGTTCATTTTTTTATTGTGTAAAAAATGAGAAATATTTTGTGCTAACTCAATATTCTTTCTACGTCCTTGTTCACTATAGTCTTTATTCTCAAAGATTTCTCTGATGTCATCGCCATCAACCAATACTGCGTCTCCCTGTAATGCTGCTATTAACCAATTTCCTAAAGTAGTCTTACCTGCACCAGGTTGGCCTGTTAACCAATAAATCATTTCTCTAAGTTTTTAATTTTACGGTCTAAATAAAATGCGGCTTTTTTCAAGTCTTCAAGTTCTTTTGTATTATCTTTCTTGCCCGCCCTTGCAACATACTTTACTACATTGAAAAGATATGCATCCAAATCTAATCCCCATGCTTCACAAACTTTAATTACTTCATATGGATTATCTACACCACCATAGTGAGCAGGTCCATTTACCATTTCTTTACTCATTTTTTCCCCATTTTTTTTCCATGTAATCAATGTAATCTTGTGTTCTATTACCATTGTATAGGAAGTATACAAAATAATAATCCCAAATCCAGTCTAATTTTCTTAATAACTTTTTCATTACTTGGATTTCTTTTCTGGTTTAGAACCTTTCTTGTACGGTTTCTTTTCCACTTGTTCTGTGGTTTGTTCTGTTGCAGTTTCTTCAACAACTTTCTTACCTCTTGATAATTTCCATTCTGTTTTGGAAACATATTGCCAGCTTAAGCCGACCATGTTCATTGCGGTTTTGTCATCAACTCTTTTGATGTCACCTAATTCTACGTCCTTAGACGTTCTGATTGATTTAATACACTTCATTGGTTTGTTCCTCCATGTTTTGGTTTATAATTAATAAAATTTCTGCATCAGTTTTCCCCTCTAAAAATAAATCATGTATTCTTGAAGATAAGTCATCTTCAAAATATAACATATCACTTTTTCCGTAATATCCTCTTAAATTATTGTTTTTAAGTGCCTCAATACAGTTATCAAGGTCCACATGTCTTTTGTTGAATCCCATTTATAAAATATAAATGAATTATTCTTCAGAGTCAAAATTATTTATCTTTTCATAGTTAACTATTTGAAAGACATAAGCCATAATTTTGCGTTTCATGATTGGTATGAGAGTTTCTTCCATTGGGAATGGCTGTGTACATCTTGCTTCAAATATTGGAAATTCTTTAAACCCTTCAACATTCGTCCATGTAGAAAATGTTTCAATGATATGAAGTAGTGTTATATCACTTGGTTGTCCTTCGTGAATTAATTTAAGATAAGTTTTATCATTACTTCTATCTCCTTTTGGTTTTTTAATTTCATATTGCCAAACCATGACTTTGTTAACTTCTTTATTATAAAAGTATATGTAACCCAAACCACCACTTAAGTTTTTCTTATTTTTTTTAATTGAAATATCTAAATTGTCGTAGGCTAAATTCCAAATTGATTTTGCAGCATTGAATGCATCAAATAACCTATTACCCGAATAACGAATTGTTTTATCTAGCTCACCTTCTTCATCTTTAGTTAACTCTCTTGGTTTTTTGGCAACAAGTTCTTTAACCAAAATTTCGTCATCACAAGATTCAAATTTCTTATTTGTTAAAAGCAGAGTATTCTCTTTAACCAAGGACTGTATATTTGCTAAATGTAAGGACAATTCAACAAAGTCAGGATATATTTCTAAATTATTGAATCTTTTCTCACACTTTTGGAGATAATCCAATAATGTATATTTGTTGTATTCAAAATCTATTGGTTCTTTTAACATCCACTCAGGACTTAGTTTGAATGATGTTTTTTTCTTTCTTCCCATTTGACAAATATAATATTGGTTATTTGGTTAATCAATTCTCATTACATAAAATAACTGGTCTTGAATAGTTACTTCTTCAGCGCTTCCATCGTAACTATTAATTGTATGTCCATACCCGTCTGTGTCAATAACGTCTTGAATAAATTCATCTTTATCAATATAATGTTCCCAATCTAATCCAAAGTCATTCATGAACGATTCAGGGTCACGTCTAACATCACTAACCAATTCTTGAACTTTATCATCAATTAAATCATTAGGAAATTCTCCTTCTGGTGAATTTTCAATTTCATCAATCTCATCTTCATATTCAACAATCAAATCAGTTAATTCATCAATTTTTTCTTCAATTGATTCATCATCTTCACCATCGTCCTGTTCTTCAAAATTAGAAATTAATTTCTGAGTCTGAGATATTCTCATTTTCAAAATACCAATTTTTTCATCTTGCTCATCAGACAATAGTCTTTGACTGTCATCAAAATAAACGTCAGGATTTTGTCTAACATCATCTTCATAAGTTTCTTCAGCATAATCTGCAACAGCGTCTTCATCTATATGTTGTCTTGCGAAACTTGCGTTGAATCCTTCATACCCAATGTCGTCAATTAAGTTTTCAACCGCTTCATAAGAACTACTTTGCATTTCATCTTCATTACCTACTGCATATCTTCTATCATCTAAACCAGCATTAATAACTTCAAACTCTGTTGTATCATAGTGGGTTCCATTTGGAATAATATTATAAACATCAATTTTGTTTTCACTAACACTTTCAATCTCATCTTCTAAATCACTAATTTCATCTAATAAATCTGTTCTTACATCTTCACTATTATCATATTCAGATTGAAGTCTTTCAATTTCATTTTGAAATCTTAAAATTTCTGCTCTATCTTCGTTTGTCCAAGCCTCAACGTCATTATTATCAACTAAAAATTCTAATAAAGCATGTGCCTTCAAACCTTCTTCAGGACAACTAGGATTCAATTCCCATTCATTCTCTAATCTTCTTTCTTCAGATTCTTCTGTTCTTTGGTCTAACACCCTTTGTTGTCTTAACCTTTCTATTCTTTCTCTCTCCTTTTTGGCAGCATCTTTGTCTCTCCATATTTTCAATTGTTCACTATATTGTTCCTCAAGATAAGTTTGAATAGATGAATTCAAATTACTATAATTTTCTTCTCCAAAAATTTCTTTTAAGTTAGTTATTGTTTCATCTTTAGCGTCATACACCGTATTATCCCCATTAAACTTTTGAAGTATTGCAATCTTATAGTAAGGGTCATTTGTTTGTTTAGTTTTATCTAAAATATAAAATAACTTCCCATCTTGATTATATTGATTGAATTGATAATCGGTATCTGCTGCGGTACACCACTTAGTACCCTTACCATAATAACATGATGATTGATGAGTTAATGGATTAACAACAAAAAATCTTGGGTCTTCATAAACAACATTCCCGCCTTCAACTTTTTTAACTTCTCTTCTGACTTTACCTTCATAATCTTTTATTGCCTCTATGAGTTGTCCAACATTTTTGTATTCATTCAAATCAGTCTGTGGAAGATTACTCCCAATTTTTACAAATGTGTTTAAGGCGTTTTGTAGTGGTGGAAAATTTTCATTGAAATTAACACTATCAAAGTTTTTACCTACCCACATCAAAAACTTTTGAGGAATTAAATCAATAATTTTTTTGAGTTGTTCTGGCGTATACTTCCTTGAATAAGTGTTTTTAAAATCATCAATTCTGTTTTCTAATATAATTTCTGAAAATTTCATTCAACTTTTATTTAATAAATATCTTTTGTATTGTATAATTGGATTACAAACATATTTATAATAATAAACAAAACAAAATTTAATAATCATGGGATGCGGATGCAAAGGTAATGGCGGTCAAACTCCTCCTCAGCCACAAACACCTCAAGAGGTGCAACAAGTACAACAGGCAAAACAAAACCAAAACGAAAGTATTAAATCTGCAATTAAAAAAACTGTAGAAAAATACTACAACGTAAACAAAACAAACACCAATGGTTGGGTTAAAGGATAACTGATTTTGAAAAAAGTATTAGAAGGGACAATAAAATGTCCCTTTTTTTGTATTTATATGTTATGGAATATTCTTGGGATGACATGGTGGAAAAATTCAATAATAATGACTTAGACGTTCAGAAGTATTTTAACGACTATGATACGTTTTTCAACATATTGAAGAAGAGAGGACTTATGGGTGAAGTTGACCCGAAGAATGCTGATGGCGGTGAGCATTGGCAAAACGAGTATCTTCTTTGGTTATATGAAAACGATAGAGAAAAATATTATAAATGGATTCCAAGTTTATTGGGTGATGTAATTTTTGAAAATGGTAATGCTTACTTGGAAATTACAGATAGAGGTGATTTGGCAAAATTGTTCTGTGATGGTCACAGATATGATTTGTCAAGAGATACGATTGAAAATATTTTATCTGGTGATGGAGACGCATTTGAACCTTATTGGGACACAACTCAAGATGTTTATAGTGACGTAATTGAAGAATTAACACCTGAGAATGACAAAAGACTTGGTGAATATATTGTCAACATCTTAAATGGTCAACAAGTATCTGCAGACACTGATGAGCTTCAACTCATCGCATTAGAACAAGGTCATCCTGAATATGTTGAGGTGAATATGGAAAATGTTAAAAGAATAATTGACGATGAAGAAACTATGAAAGAATTACTTAATGACCAATTGAGTGATTTGAAAAGTGAATTGTATTCCATCCATAGTTCTGCATATAATTCAGCATATGAAGAAGAAGTTTGGTCCGAAATATGGAGTGAATTAGAGACTTATTTTGAGGGTAATGGTGAATGGATTAGTAAACCCCACCCATATAAGAAGAACACTGAAATTCAATACTTTAAAATACCAATAAAAGACTTTGAGGAACAAGTTAATGACTATCTATTTAACAATAAGGGGTATGGTAATTCAGGTACTTTAGAATTTCATGGAAACTTTATAGAAATAATGAAAGAAGACAGGGATTGTCTAAGTGCACAAGCACCTGATTATCCTGATAGTCGTAAGGTAGATAAAAACATAAACGAATATTTCAAGGAATACATTTAGTGAATATAGTTAATAACATATTAAGAATTCTTGAAGAACAAAGAGGATTTACCCCACGTAAAACTCCGCCAAAGAATATTAAGAACATCTTAGGTCAGATTGAATTGTTTGAGATGTATCCAAAGATTTATGCACTTGTCATTAAAGATGATAAGTTAAGAGCCAGAGTATTCATGAGATACCAAGAATTCTACGAATCAGATTCAGATTCATTTAGAGGTCAAGGTTTCAAATGGCAAGACTACGTTAAGTTTTATAAAGAGAAGACAAAGAAGGATTATTTCTCATATCATGAAGATTGGGCTGGTTACAATGTCCCATGTACTTCAATTGAATCTTGTATTGCAAAAATTCCTGACATTAATTTCTATGATTTAATTATGTTCAGTGTTGTTGATACAATTAAATCCAAGGTTGGTGGTGATAACTATTACCTTATTGGTATTGACCAATCAACTGGTGATGACCCATCATTAATTTTTCATGAGGTTGCTCACGGGTTATGGTTTGTTAATTCAGTTTATAAAGCAAAGCAATATAGAAATATTGAAAGAATGGAACCTCGTGTTAGAAACTCTGTTGCCAAAAAGATAACAGGAATGGGTTATGGTGATAATGTTGTGGATGATGAGATTCAAGCATATTTATCTACAGGTATCGGTGATGACATGACAAGAATCAAAGATATCAAACAAGCCCAACTTCCTTTTAAAGAAACATTTGATTCTTATTCAGGAAAGATTAAACCAAAAAGAATTCCAATAGATTGGAGCACGGATTTAGATAAATGATAAAATTCATACCGATATTATCTGATGTTATTACCGAACAAAAAAGACATAAGTTTGACCCAAAGACTTATGCCAAAATTCATTCTGTTGTAGATAAACTTTGGAATGACAGAAATATAGAATACAAAGGTAAAACAATTGTTGACTACATACCAATAACTTTAAAAGACGGAACTCAAGGACAAGTTCAACTTAGAGTTAATCCAAGATTAAAGTATATCGGTTATATGGGAACCAAGCCAAAAGATTCAAGAGACCCTATGGATGTCTTCATTGAAGTTAATCCAAAGTTTTATGAATCAAAAAAGAATCTTTATTTAACATTATACCATGAATTGATTCATGCAATTGACCCAACTCAAACAACAAAATTAAATCAAAAATATCAAACAACTTATAACGAAAAATCGGATGAACAATATTGGGGACATCCAATTGAATTCTTTGCAATAACAAATGAATTTTTGGAAGGTTTAGTTCTTGAATTTAAAAGAAGGTCTGAAAGAATTAGAAATGAAGATAATAGAAAATATCTTAATAAATCATTTAAAAACATATTAAGATATTTCGCTAAAGGCGAAAAACTTACTAAAGTCTCAACTGATATTCTTTACAAGATTAATGATGAGTATGTTAATGATAATGAAATTAGCAAAGTGTTGGATGACCTAATTACAAATAACCCTCATTTGGCTGATTACATTAAAATGCCGAACGATATTCCTTATTTCTTAAATTATATTCAATTAATTAAAAAATATAATCCAAAAATCTGGCCAAGATTTTTAACAATGTTATATAAAACAAAAGATGAAATTGAAAGTATTATAAATAAAAAAAGGGACTTAAACTAGTCCCTTTTCTTTTGCTATTAATTCTAATTTTTCTAACTTATTTAAACTTGTTTCTATTACAAATGCTTGTTCTTTAATTGCTTCAATACAAAGTGCCACTATATCTTGATATTTTACAGTAAGGTATTTTGGTTCTTCTCCAACTACTACCTCAGGTAATGCTACTTTCAATTCTTGAGCGATAAATCCAATATCTCTTTTTGTTATATCAGGATTTTCACCGTCTTTAATCCAAAAGAAACTAACTCCTCTAATTTTTTTAATTTTCTTTATTGAATCTTTTAAAAGCCTAATGTCTTTTTTAAATCTAATGTCTGAAGGACCTGTAGGACCAATTAATCCTTGAGCTCCTTGGTTACCTTGAGCTCCTTGGGGACCTGCACCACCTTGAGCTCCTTGTCCACCTTGAGGACCTCCACCACCTTGAGCTCCTTGTCCACCTCCTCCACCTTGTGAACCTTGTGCCCCTGTTGGTCCTCCACCACCTTGAGCTCCCTGCCCTCCTTGTGAACCTCTTGGTCCAGTAGCACCTGTTGGTGAACCACCTGGAACACCTGTTGCGCCAGCGGGACCTTGAGACCCTTGTCCTCCTTGTGAACCTTGAGCACCTTGTCCTCCTTGAGCTCCTTGTCCACCTTGTGAACCTTGACCTCCTTGTGAACCTTGAGCTCCTTGGGCTCCTGTTGAACCTCCACCACCTTGTGAACCTTGTCCACCTTGTGAACCTTGGGCTCCTGTTGCTCCTCCACCACCTTGTGAACCTTGTCCACCTTGTGAACCTTGGGCTCCTGTTGCTCCTCCACCACCTTGGGCTCCTTGGGCTCCTTGACCTCCTTGTGCTCCTTGGTTACCTGTTGCTCCGCCACCACCTTGGGCTCCTTGGGCTCCTTGACCTCCTTGTGCTCCTTGGTTACCTGTTGCTCCGCCACCACCTGCAGTACCTTGTGAACCTTGTCCACCTTGAGCACCTTGGTTACCTGTAGCACCTCCACCACCTTGAGCACCTTGAGCTCCTTGACCTCCTTGTGCTCCTTGGTTTCCAATTGCTCCACCACCACCTTGAGCACCTTGAGCTCCTTGACCTCCTGTCGTACCTTTACCTCCTTGGGCTCCTTGTCCTCCTTGAGCACCTTGAGCACCTTGACCTCCAGTACCTCCTTGAGCACCTTGAGCTCCTTGTCCTCCTTGAGCTCCTTGGGCTCCTTGACCTCCTGTTCCTCCTTGGGCACCTTGAGCACCTGTACCACCTTGAGCTCCTTGAGCTCCTTGACCTCCTGTTGAACCTTGAGCTCCTTGGGCACCTGTACCTCCTTGAGCTCCTTGAGCACCTTGACCTCCTGTTGAACCTTGAGCACCTTTACCACCTTGAGCACCTTGTCCTCCTTGAGAGCCTTGTCCTCCTGTTGAACCTTGGGCACCTGTTGAACCTTGGGCACCTGTACCACCTTGAGCTCCTTGAGCACCTGTATTACCTTGAGCACCTGTATTACCTATATTACCTTGAGCACCTGTATTACCTGTATTACCTTGAGCTCCTTGAGCACCTGTATTACCTGTATTACCTTGAGCTCCTGTATTACCTTGAGGTCCTGTTGGTTGAGCGGCTCCTTTCCATCCTGTACTATCTATAATTGTTCCAAAAGTATTAATTAAAGACGTACCTAGTCTTAAATCAGCACTTGGAATTGTGATTGTTGGCTGAGTTGAATTAAAAGCCAAGTAAGTTGTTGCTCCTCTTTTAAATTTAACTGACCCTGTTTCAATAACCAAAGTAGTTACCGTACTAGCAGTATCATAAAAATCAAATTTACCCGACGCTGGAGTTATTATTATATTTTCAGCCACCTATTAATTCTTTAAGTTTGTTTATTCTTTGATAAATAGAATCAATTATTTTTTGTTGTTCTTGTATTGAACCAAATCCAAGACTTACCATCGCACCATATTCAATTGATTTAAATCCATCATCATCAGTAAATACTAATTCAGGAACCACATTTTCTACTTGCTGAGCAATTAAACCAATCGCTGGCCCTTTAAATGCTTCTTGTACTGCAATACTCTTGTCATCTTTAATTTTTGTATGCTCATGGTCCCATATAAAACTAACACCTTCAACACTTTTTGTTTTAGAATAAACATTATCAATTTTTTTGATATTATCTTTCAGTCTCATGTCAGATGGAGGACCTGTAGTACCTTGAGCACCTTGAGGTCCTGGAGCACCTTGAGGTCCTGTTGAACCTTGAGCTCCTTGAGGACCTTGACCACCTGGACCTCCTTGAGCACCTTGTGGACCACCACCTCCTTGAGCTCCTGTTGAGCCTTGAGGACCCGTAGGACCTGTGGCGCCTGTATTCCCACCATCTCCTACACCTCCCTGAGAACCTTGGGCTCCTTGACCTCCTGTTGGACCTCCCCCACCTTGTGAACCTTGAGCTCCTGTAGTACTTCCCGCAGCACCTGTTGCTCCTTGTGTTGAGCCTTGTGCTCCTTGATTTCCTGGTGCACCTGGTGTTGAACCTTGAGCTCCTGTCGCACCTGCAGAACCTCCACCACCTTGTGCTCCTTGAGCTCCTGTATTTCCACCTTGAGCACCTGTTGAACCTCCACCACCTTGAGCACCTTGGGCTCCTGTTACAGAACCTTGAGCACCTGTTGAACCTCCTCCTCCTTGTGCTCCTTGAGCTCCTTGAGCTCCTGTTGAACCACCTTGAGCACCTGTTGAACCTCCACCACCTTGAGCTCCTTGAGCACCTTGAGCACCTGTTGAACCACCCTGAGCTCCTTGTGAACCTTTTCCTCCTTGTGCTCCTTGGGCTCCTTGAGCTCCTGTTGCAGCACCCTGAGCTCCTTGTGAACCAGTACCACCTTGTGCTCCTTGAGCTCCTTGTGCCCCTGTTGAAGCACCTTGAGCACCTTGTGAACCAGTACCACCTTGAGCACCTTGGGCTCCTTGAGCTCCTGTTGACGCCCCTTGAGCTCCTTGAGCACCTTGAGCACCTGTATTACCTATAGCTCCTTGAGCTCCTGTTGAAGCACCTTGGGCTCCTTGAGCTCCTTGTGCTCCTGTATTACCTGTATTTCCTTGGGCTCCTTGTGAGGCACCTTGAGCACCTTGAGCACCTTGAGCTCCTGTATTACCTACATTACCCTGTGCACCTTGTGAAGCACCTTGAGCCCCTTGAGCCCCTTGAGCTCCTGTATTACCTTGAGCACCTTGAGCACCTTGTGAAGCTCCTTGAGCCCCTTGAGAACCTTGAGCTCCTTGAGCTCCTGTGTTACCTTGAGCTCCTGTTGCAGCCCCTTGAGCCCCTTGCGAACCTTGAGCTCCTGTACTACCTTGAGCTCCTATATTACCTTGGGCTCCTGTGTTACCTATGTTCCCCTGTGCTCCTTGTCCTCCTTGAGAACCTTGACCACCTTGAGCCCCTTGATTACCTGTAGCACCCTGAGAACCTGTTGCCCCTTGTGCTCCTTGTCCTCCTTGAGAACCTTGACCCCCTTTAATTCCAGCTGTTGGACCAACCCAAACACCTGTATTATCAATCATTTTGGTACCACCAACAAATAAGTTGCCTGTTACTGACGTACCACTTGAAATAATAGTATTGGCAATTGTAGTTGAACTAGCATTTGTTGAAGATGACATTACAATTTGACCACTTTGAACATCAAGCGCCATCTTTGCAGTACCGTCGTCCATCATCACATATGGGTCAGTTATACTACCATTTCCTTGTGGATATATAATTACATTAGCCATTATTTCAATTTATTTTCTAATTCTATTAATTGTTGTTCTATATCTTCAATAAATACCTGTTGTTCTTTTATACCTTCAACTAAAACAGCATTTAATTTTGGATAGTTAACTTTATAATAACCTGAACCACCTACTGTAATAACCTCAGGATAATATTGTCTTATATTTTGTGCAATCAAACCTATTGAGTGTAGCTTATTTTTCTTTTCAAAATAAATGTAGTCAGCAGAATTCAAGTTTTTATTCCAATCAAATTCAACAACATCAAAGTTTAATATCGCCTTTAACGGGGCTGCAATTGTTTCAACACCTTGTTTTAATCTTTTATCCGAACAAAAATATTGAGGGGACCAATATCCTGTACCATTTATAGGACCAACAACACCTCCACATGAAAGATAATATCCTCCTCCTGGATACCAAGATGGAGAATAATTTTGACAATATACAGTATTATCATAAAGTCTTTGATTACCTGCAGCACATGCCTGACTATATGTACTATACACTGTAATACCAATACCATAAAAACAAGCGTATGTAGGACTTGGACCATAATAAGCATATTGGCTATAACATGTAGCACCTGGAGGACCTGTTGGACCTGTATCACCAACAGGTCCCTTAGGTCCTGTTGGACCTGTTGGTCCCGTATCACCTGTTGGACCTGTTGGACCTGTTGGTCCCGTATTACCTGTTGGACCTGTTGGTCCGTTGTCACCTACTCCACCTTGTGAACCTTGACCACCTGTTGGACCTGTTGGTCCTCCTCCTCCCGTGTTACCTGTAGCACCTTGGGCTCCTGTTGGACCTGTTGGACCTCCACCGCCTTGGGCTCCTGTTGCACCTGTTGGACCAGGGCCTCCTGTGGGACCTGTTGGACCCACATTACCTGTTGGTCCTGTTGGACCTGTTGGTCCTATCGCACCTGTACCACCTTTACCTCCTTGAGCTCCTTGAGCACCTGTTGAACCTTGTGGACCTATTGAACCTACGCCTCCTTGAGCTCCTTGAGCACCTGTTGAACCTTGTGGTCCTATCGCACCTGTACCACCTTTACCTCCTTGAGCTCCTGTTGCACCTCCTGAACCTTGTGCACCTGCAGAACCAGTACCACCTTGAGCCCCTTGGGCTCCTGTTGCACCTCCTGAACCTTGTGCACCTGTGTTACCTGTATTACCTTGAGCACCTTGGGCTCCAGTTGCACCTCCTGAACCTTGAGCTCCTGTGTTACCTGTATTACCTTGAGCTCCTTGAGCTCCTGTTGCTCCACCTGAACCTTGAGCCCCTGTGTTACCTGTATTACCTTGAGCTCCTTGATTTCCCGTTCCTCCACCAGCACCTTGTGCACCTGTGTTACCTGTAGGTCCTGTCGCTCCTTGCGAACCTGTAGCACCTCCAGCACCTTGAGCACCTGTATTACCAATTGCTCCTCCTGAACCTTGAGCTCCTGTGTTACCTGTATTACCTTGTGCTCCTGTGTTACCAATCGCGCCTCCTGAACCTTGGGCTCCTGTGTTACCTGTATTACCTTGTGCTCCTGTATTACCTTGAGCTCCTGTACTACCTTGCGCTCCTGTGTTACCTGTATTACCTTGTGCTCCTGTATTACCTTGTGCACCTGTATTACCTACGGCACCTTGAGCTCCTGTTGAACCTTGAGCACCTGTGTTACCCTGTGCACCTGTTGAACCTTGGGCTCCCGTTGAACCTTGAGCCCCTGTTGAACCTTGAGCTCCTGTATTACCTTGTGCTCCTGTATTACCTTGGGCACCAGTATTTGCCCCTTGAGCTCCTTGTGAACCTGTAGCCCCTTGTGCCCCTGTTGCACCTTGAGCACCTGTATTACCTTGAGCACCTTGTGCTCCCGTTATACCAGTTGTTGGTCCTACCCATGTACTTGTTCCATTAATAACTTGAGTAGCTCCTATCGCGAAATAATTTGCCACATTTAAAGAAACACCCATAGAAATAATTGCATTACTCGGTTGAACCGATAAGACACTACTTTGTGTGGATGAACTAAATTGTATGGTTGCACCTGATAGAACCTGTAATTGAAGTGCATTTGTATTAATAAAATTAATAACTGGAATACGTGATGCTAATTGTGATATAGCATTACTTGGATAGATTATGATGTTTTTAGCCATGGACTATTTTTTCTCTCTTAATCTATAAATACAATGAAACATTGTTATTTACAGAAAAGTTTTATTCCTTTTTATTTTTAAATTTACTATAATTTGGACTACAATAAATAACAGAAGAAAAAGAAAATGACAATAAAAAAACAATTAAGCAGAATTTTTTTAATAAATCTATTTGCAGATTTTATAATTTCAAAGATACCTCAGGAAGAACAATCAATAATTAATCTTGTAGACTGTAAAAATTTTATTTTGGTAAAAGGTAAAACCACATCTAAAACATTATTAAACTTATCAGATATCTCTAATGAATTTTCAAATAAATTTTCAGAATATTTGACTGATAATAAAATAACGCACACTTTAGACCTTATTGAGTACGACCAACACATGATTCCATTTGATGAATTATCCTACACTTACCATAACACAGACAACTGTTCTTATCACCATAAACAAATAAACCACTTTAATGAGAATAACATTTCTTGCGATTATGATTACTTTATTAAAGAAGTTGATGATAGTAGTTTATTAGTTTGTTCTGAGTTTCCTCATGGGTATTCATTAGGACAAGGTAGATTATTGTACTATTATGGAAAACATATTTTTTACAATATTCCACCAACTTATCCTGTTACCACCCTTACATTTAATTTGTCAACTAAAAAAGATGAAGACGAATCACCAATTTTTTCCGTATATAATAATTCTTTAGAATCGGAGGATGAGACCATTCAGTCTTGGGCGTTAGATAACTTTGATTTTGACATGAGTTGGTTATCTACTGAAATAAAAAAAGTGGATTGGAGTATTGAACTCACAAATCCACTTTCTGAATATGATTTTCTTATTAAAAAGAATGGTGATTCTTTAATTATTTAATTAATCCGATTTTCTTTCTATGTTGGTTAATAATATCAACAGCTTCAGTTAGCTCCATATAGTTTCTATCAGGTGCATATAGGAATGACTCATAGTCTTTCCCATTTCCTTCAATTATTAGTAAAGCTGGTATCATATCATTTTCAGTTATCTTTGAATAGGTATCATACTCATCTTTATACTTGTCAATGTCTCTGTCAAAAAATTCAATACTTTCTTTAACTAACATTTCCTTGAATTGGTCACAGAAAGGACATCCTTTCATTGTGTAAACTATTACATTTAAGTCTTTCATATTAATCTAATAAACTTAATACTTCTCCTGGAGTCATAACACCTGGTCTTGAAAAAACCTCTTTACCCCCTTTGTATATTTTTATGGTTGGTACACTTCTAATACCTAACTCAGTAATAACAAACTCTTTATCTGTGTCAATGTCATACTTGTAGATACTATATTTTGGCGCTCCTGCCGATTCATTTATCAATGATTCATTAACCTTTGAAAGATTGTTTAACATTACTTTGCAAGGTCCACACCATGTTGCGAATAAGTCCAAGACAAAGTCTTCCCCATTCTGCATTTTTTGTTTAAGTTGTTCTGTTGTTAGTTGTTGCATTTTTATATTGTTTTAATAATTGTGATAAGAACAAATACAACTCACTGTATTGTCCTGTTTTATAATAAATAGTTAAATTGAAACTTGTATCCACATTTGGGTTTACCTTTATTTCAATACATAAATAAAAGTTTTGTTGGCTTTTGAAAATCACCTCTTCAAATTTTACAATACCACTTTCATTCATTGATGATTTTTCATAAACTCTTGTTAGTTTCTTGTCATTTAAAAATTTTAAAAATTCTCCTTTCAGGATTGGGCCAACCATAACTGAAAAGACATCTTCTTTTGATTCTAAATTTTGTATGTACTCTGGTTTGTTCATTAAAATTCCATATTTTGATAAAGAAATGAATTGTAACTGTTGTCAATATTTTGAACCACCCATCTCAAGTTACCATCGTTGTTCCAATAAGTATCCGAATTAAGAATTACCCCATTGTTACATTTCTTGGTCAGTTTTACAGATTCAAATCTTTCATCTCTTACACAAGATAATACTTGTTTATCCAATTTCAATAGAACTGTATCCCAATGAGTCTCCAATTTCTGATTGAACTTACCCAAACTTTGAACCCTATCAGCATGTACCAATCCATCCTTCATGGTCAACCGATATTCAATAGTTGCCCTTTCTTGCACCAAGAACTTCCCACATATCACAGAAATAATTAAACAACCAGCCTTTCCAATATATCCTTTAACACAGTTGGACTGATAACTACTCTCCTCATTGTATTTTGAACTTGTATCTAAAAGCACAGGATAAAAATCATCATATAACGGTTGAGATATCATCTCATACATATATTCAGGATAGTGTCTGGTATACTCTCCTTGTTTATAATGTTGAAGTCTATCGGTCCAATCCAGGTGTTCCTCCCTAAACTCATTTTTATCTTCAAATGAAGTCCATTTTAAATCTTGTTCCCCATACATTTTAAGTTCAGCATACATCCGTACATGGTCTTGAAATGTAAATGCATCTAAATCTTGATGTATGTATACTTGTTTAAACAACCTGTAAACCTTTTTTAATTCTTCCTTTGAGATGAGTTCAATGAATAATGGTGGTATAGTTATGTTACCAACTGCAGAATCTAATAAGTCTATAATAACATTATCATCATCTTGGTTTAACCAATCATCTCCGAATAAATTTCTTGCTGTTTGATAAATAACCATATTCAATCTAGTACAAGAATGTAATGCTTTCTTTAGTTTTTTGCCCGATAGTTGATGTTTTATCATTAAAGAATCTACTAATCTATTATTATTTTTCTTTAAGATTTTTTTAATCTCAGGACCCATAAATTCATGTGTATATATCCCAAAATTATTTGGGTACTTAATGTTTCTTTTGTCCAAATAAAATCTAAATAACCTATCCCCATATGTTAAATTTTGAAAATCATTTCTTTGGTCTATCTGAAACATAAATTCAGAAAACGCCATCATAACCTCCTCATAAGCTTTATCCGTAAATTGACTTAACATGTTTTTAGCGTGAGATTTAATTGTGTTGAGCGGGTCCATAAAAAAACAATTCCTTCTAATCATCTTAGAACATTTTGTTTTCTTCTGATAGTTTTTTATATGACCATGATAAACATCTCCAGTCTTGGTATTAACTGAAATGTAATTTACATCTTTAACAACCTTGAACCACGGTTTACCTTCTCTTCTCCATTTTGAACCTTGGAAAAATTTGAATACTACTTTATCCCCATTTTTTTCAACAACCAACATAACATATGTTTTCATTACTGAATATATTTGATTGGAAAAGTTTTTATTAAAATGCTCTTCCCCTTCAAAAGATTCTTCCATTTCAAAGAATGGATGTTTCTCAGTCGGGTCATACATGTCTTTTATTCTATTACCAATCGGATTTTGGTCTTTGTATTTTACACAAGTATATTTCTCAAAATTTTTTTTGTAGATTTCTTCTTTCATCATTGCAAAGATAAGGAAAATAAAAATGGGAGACAATGTCTCCCATCTATTTTTAACAATAAGTTTCTGCCAACTCCCACAAGCCCGTGTTAACCTTGTTGATGTTATAAAAGTTTTTCAACTCTCTCATAGAAACGACTCTTCCTTTTTTTGAATTGTACTTCATTCCACCACGAACGAACTTTTCTTGAATTACATTGAAGGTCTTCCATACACTGTTACCAACATCACCATCTCTTTCGGGACGTAAGAAGTCTTCTAATTTGAACTTAGGTATTGAACCTTTTTCCCAACGAATCATTGCTGATTTGTTTACGAAGTCAACTAGTTGTCCTTCACTTAAGAATGTTGTTTCCATCTTTCCAACAGACCTCTGAATGACAGGTAATCTTTCAGCAAATTGGTCTGTGATTTCTCTCACCATACCCAAGTCAAAATTCATGTGTCTAACTGAAATTGCGTCAGCAACTGAGGTAGGAACGGTAAGTCCATTAGAACATACCAATCTGTGTAAACCTGAACTCACAGAGAAGGAACTAATTCCATTATGAGAGTTTCTGATTACAGCCTCAATCAATGAATCACCAACTTGAGGTAATTCACCATTACGAAGGCGAAGCTCGTGTTGAGCATAATTTCCTTTACCGACTTGTTTGGCTGAATAAACCTTCCAACCTTCTCTATCAAAGTTTTCAATAACTTCAATTGTTGGAACGAAGGTATACTTGTCAGACATCTTGGGTGATGGACTTGTTGCGAATACTGAAGGGGCAACTTCCTGTAGGGTTTCTATTGATAACATATCTTATTGTTTAAGAATACAAAGATAAGGACAATATTTTAAACTGCCAAAAAATTAATTTAAACAAATTTGACCGTATTTGGTCTCAATGAAAATTCCTTTAATTTTTTTGTCTATAATTGGATGCTTACCATTTAAAACAACACAAATTTCCGTCAATTGTTTTTGGGTTAAATTTGCATCTTCACCTTTTTCGGCATTCAATAAAGCAATCTCACGAATTTTAACATAGAATTCTTCTTCTTTACTTTTGGGTACTAGATTAAGTAAATCTTTTGGATTCTCTTTGAAGAATTTTACAATGTTATTCATGTATATTTCAACATCAACACTCATGGTATTAAAATTTTAGTTAAGAATTAGTCTTGAAGGTCCCACATTCCTCCACCCATGTCAGTTCCTTTAGCCTTAATTGCTTCAGGTACTTGAACATTTGATGAACCTTTCAAATTCAAGAAATAAAGACTTGGTAAGTCTACAATACATTCAGGAATTGAAGTTAACTTAGGATTATTAATTAGAGCTAAAAATCTAAGTTTAGGTAATGTGCAAATCGCATCAGGAACAGATTCAATACAGTTATCCAAAAGAATCATATGTAAGTCTTTAAATCTTCCAATTTGTTCAGGGATTTTAATAGTGATGTCACTCTTATTATCTCTATTTTGAATTTGGAATTCTTCTAAAGTATCAGGTAAGTTATTAATTAAATCATCTAAACCATAAAGTGCAATAAATTTACCAATTGCTCCATGACTGAAACTATCAATAACCAACTTTTGTCCACCAACAGTCAATCCTTTAGCAAACTCAGGTTTAAAGAAATCTTTCAACTCAGCCATTGGTCCATTAAGTAATTGAACTAAATCTTGTTGACGGTCATCCTTATCCATGAATTGATTTGATGGGAAATGGAATTGATAACGATTTTTAGGTAATCCTGTTGTAGGTGATACATCTGTATCATTTGGATTAAATATAACATATAAAGGACCGTCTTTGATATATCTATCAAACCATGAAGCTCCTGGAGCTGATGTACACCATCTTGTCTCTTGGTTATTACCTCCATAGAAACAAGCCGCCTCTTTACCAACAACGCCTTTATCTTTAATTTCAATAACTCTCCAATTATCACCATCATACATTAACTTAGCACCTGGATGAACCTCTGCAGATTTTCTTTCAGCCTTTGTTGTTGATGCCAATGTTAAATCAAAATCCTTAACCGCATCATACAATGTATCAGGAGTTAATTTATTAATATCTCTAGCCTCAGCTGGAAGTTTTCCTTTAAATCTATCAAACTTCTTAAGGTCATCTGTAACTTTGTACAAATCCTCCATAAAAGTTTCCTTAACTTGTTTTACTTCTTTCTCATATCCACTGTCACCAAGTTGTCTTTCAGTCTTTGGAGTCAAATAATTTTTAAGTAACCACTGTACATATTTTCCCGCCTTGATTTTCTCAAGTTCTTTAGAATTAGCCGTTTCAGGGTCAATATTATTCATTTTGGTTGTAGGGTCAGCTTGTACAATCGCCAAAAACTCTTGGGGAGTCATTCTAGCTTTAACCTTTTTACCCTCTTTATCTTGAGTTGCCTTTGTTAAGGTATCTCTCAAAATTTCAAATCTTGATTGCTCAAGTATTACTTGTCTTAATATTGACGTGAATCTCATTACCGTTAATTTATATTATAAATATATTGTGAAAGCAAAAATAGTTAATAATTCAATATCAACAGCTCTTCACCCATATTTTGTTTGACATTTTTTTTCGCGGCAGCGGCTTTAGCAAATTCTTTACGTTCCCATCTGAACGTATTTTCGGGAAACCAATCATGTAATAAAGGAAAATCATAATATGATAGACTAAATTTACCTTGAACTGAATTTAAAACATTTCCAAGTCTTTCATGGTCTTCTCGGTCAAAATCATGGTTATTATAATAATTCTCAGTCTTCCAATAGGGAGGGTCCAAATAAATGTAAGTTGTTGGTGAATCATATTTTCTGATAACATCTTCAAAATCTAAATTTTCAACATGGGTTATTTTATCAAAATGTGCAATCCATGCAGGTTTTGATAATTTGTCCCTAAATGAAAGGTATTTGGACCTGTATTTTCCCTTCAAATCAATAAACGATGAAGTCTCAGGCTTACTACCAGAAAAGACCTGTGTGAGGACGTATGCGTATTTGGCGGCTACCTCATAGTCAGGATAGTTTATTGTAAATCCACTACTGAACAATTCTCTTTGATACTCCACAAATTTCTCTTTGAATTCAGGTGGTGTAACTGTAACTCCCAACTGTTGAACAGATATTCCATCCAACGCTCTTTGGAGCTCTGATGGGTTCTGAACACACTTAAAAAGATTATGGTTCAATGGATTAAAGTCATTATAAACGACTCTCTTTAAATTTGGATATTGTGACAAATCCGTGTTATAGAAACACCAAAACATACCACCGAATGTCTCAACATATGTTTCCATGTCTTGTGGGTAGAATGGAACTATCCATTTACCAATTTTTGATTTTCCTCCTATATAACTTAACATGTTACTAATAATAAAACAAAATATTGAAAAGGCAAATTTTTTTTGTATTATTTATTATAAATTAAAATTATGGCAGAAAAAGAATGTAAAAAATGTAGTAAAACCAGTTCCTACAAACATATTGGAGTTATTGTTTTAGGTACATACGTTTTGTTTGCAACTATCTATGGTAGTATTGAAATTGTTAAAGATTTAATATCTTTGTTTAAGTAGTTCTTTCAAACTTAACATTCAGTCTAACATACATATCCCCACCAGTATATCCTTTTCCTTTTAATCTTAAAGGTCTTGAGGTGTCAAATACTTTTGGTGCATCCATGTTCAAGTTACCATCTGGATGTGGTATTAAAAACTTGTCTTGTTGAATTTCATCTAAGTTTAACGTAAGATTATAAATCAAATCGTTGTTTATTTTTTCATAACCATCTTTGTTTATAACTTCTATTTGAACAATTAGGTCACCAAACTCACCATTTCTATAATCACCTAAGTCTTGTAGTTTTAGATACTGACCACTATCCACCCCAAGAGGTAATGTTATTTTAACTTCATTGGATGTAGGTTTTGTTCCTCTACCATCACAATAATAACATTTATGAATTAAGGTGTATCCTTTACCACCACAAGTTTGACATTGAGTTCTTACTTGTTGAACCATAAATCCTGTTCCGAATTGTCTTACTTGGAATCCTGCTCCATTACATGTTGTACAAACTTGTTGGTCACCACCAGACCCACTACAAATATTACAACCTAAATCTCTTACATAGTATAAAGTTTTCTCATTTCCATTGTATGATTCAATTGGAGTAACCTGTAACTTAATTATTTTATCAGGTACGGATTTTCTATGTCTAAAGTTAGGGTTGTTCTGTTGAGTGAACATTGTATTAAATATATCTTGGAATGGTGTGCCCGCGTATGGATTACTTTTTGATGTGTTGTATTGAGTTCTTTTTGTCTTGTCACCCAATATTTCATAAGCCTCAGCAATCTCTTTAAACTTCTCCGCGCCATCAGGATTCATATCTGGATGATATTTCTTTGAGAGAGTCCTATAACTTTTTTTTATGTCGTCATCGGACGAATTCTCTTCAACTTCTAAAATTTTGTAGTAATCTTTCATATATGGCTAACTACATGGTAGTATTGTTTAAGGATAAAAACAGAAAAAGAATAATAAAGAAGTTTATTACACATAAAAAGGCAAAACTTTTTTATGACGGTTTAATAAAAAAATCTGATGAGGTTATTTTCAATACCGAAGTGGAGAATGGAAAGCCATGTAGATATGAACTTGGTATTGTTGAAATGAGTTCAAGACAACTAATACCTGTTTATATTACTGATGAGTTTGGTCGTTCGGTTAAGGTTAAACTAGAAGAAGATGGTATGACTTTATTTCAGATTGCACCATATAAGAAAGAAGAAACAATTTACGACATTGATAAGAAAAAGAAGATAACTTCTCAGGAATTAATTTCAAAATATTTGAAAGGTGTTGGTATGAAGATGATATCATCTCTCAATAATAAAATTATTGTACAGGAAGAAGAAAAAATTCATTTGTTTACCACCAAATCTGAATCTGAGTCTCAAAGATTCTTGGATTGTTTGTCCCTTTATTTCTTCAAAAATAAAAGAGGGGATTGTTTGTTTGTTAAGGACCATTCAACACCGCAAAAAAAATACCTTTATGATTTGTTAGAATCTAAAGGTATCTCTAAAAAAATCTTATATAGAAAATTTACTTCTCTTCCTCCTTCTTCATCTCCTCAGCCAAAATAAAGTGGAATTCAGTTCCTGAAATATCAATTGAGAATTGTTTGTGTTGTCTGTCTATCTCTCTAAAGTGATTAATGACTCTTTTGTATTCTTTCTTTTCTAATTCAAAAACAATTGTTGCCTTTCCAATAAAAATTGTTTGGACTGACTCAGCAATTAATGCTAATTTCTCTAAGTCCCCAATATCATTACTTTTAGCTTTTGCCATAAACTTATTTTTTTTGGTTCAGGAAATATATCCTTTTTATTAATCTTCGTTATCTGTTGTACCAGAAGCTTTTTTTGAAGGTCTAGTTCTCTTTGGTCCTTTCTCTTCTCGCTCTCCAGCCAATTTATTATCCTCTGGTTCTGTTTCGCTTGGCTCATGAATGTCTAAATTAGTTTCTTCGTTAATGTCAAAATCAAAATAAAGATTTTGAAGTCTTTCCAAATCTGTTTTTTCAAATGTTTGTTTTAGTTGTTCAACAGTTTGACGGAAAAGTTTTTCTTTTAACTCTTTTTCTTTATTTAATTTAATAACCTTAGCAATTTTTGTTAATATCTCATTGACAGATGTATCTGAAATTTCCGCAACAAATGAAATTCCTTTTGTGTCAGCACCTTCGGTTTCAAATCCTACGATTTGACCTTCCTCTACCAAACTCTTTGGTAAAGACCATTTTGTTGGAAACACCATGTCAAAACTTAAGTAATTTTTAAGTTTTCTTATTGAATGGACATATTCAATAAATGGTAATATTTGTTTGTAAAAACTCATCTTGAAATAATATATGTGATTATGTAACTTATTGATAACCCCAAAAATATAAGTTCCCTGTTACTGTAAACCAAAGGTTTTGGTTCTTTCTGTAACAGGGCACCTATAAACTTTGTGACATTTTTTAATGACACTAATATTGTGAATACAAATACAAAAAGATATATCGTTTCAATATTATGCATTCTCGCCTGTCTTGTTGTGTTCTAGAATTTCACCTCTTAGTTTTTGTAAGAGAGCCTTTAGTTCTTGTGCAGTTTTTCTTGCTCTTGTACCAGCACTTTTATTTCCTTTGAAGAATTTGGTACTGTCAACAGAAAGAACTTCAGTTAATTCTTTGATTTTTTCTAATGTTTCCATCTTTTGAAATTATTAAAGTTGTTTATTAATATGAAAATATTAACTTTTATTATGCTGGTGTAAATAGAAATGAGGTTTTTTTCATTCTATATTTTTTTCCAACAACTTATAAAGTTCGGTTAATATGTCTAAATCTGATTTTGTAAATTGTTTGTCAACATCAAAAACATCATATACGAAAGTAGGTATTTCATCTCTGACATTTTTCTCATTGGGATTATAAAACGTATCTAAATAAAATCCTTTAAAATAATTTTTATGTTCTCCTTCGGAATTAATTTCAATCCCCTCTTTCATAAAGTCATCAATAGTTTTTTTCCAACACCATTCAAAATGTAGTTCCTTATCCTCAAGTGTCATTGATATTTTTGTTTCCTTAATATCATCACCCATGTAGGTATCGAGCACAATTTGATTCAGTGATTTAAAAATATCACCGAATAGTTCAATTTTTTCATAATTCATATTATGAACATTGAACCAAATAATAACTTCATCTTTAGGGACTGGTTTGGACATCCAATTAAAAAAATTCTCCATAGACATATCTATGGAGAATATAGTTAAATAATTATAATTGTGAATTTTTACTGAGTTTTTCTACTATAAGAAATCAAATTTTTCATCTTACTCATCTCTTCGTTAACAAGTTTTTCTTTCTTATTTTCCTTAGATTCATCTAATGAATTAAGAATTTTACTTGCCTTTGCAATTGAACTTGGTTTGTCAGCCCCTTTTTTTGATTTTAACGAACCTTTAGTTCCACCTCCTTCCACTTCAACAGGTTGTGGTTGTCTTTTATAAGATGCTTTCATTTGTTCCGCACCATATAAATTTTCGTCATAATTCTTTTTGAATCTATCTCCAACTTTACTTGGTACCACATTACCTAATGCCTTACCGTCTTTATCTGTAACAGCGTTACCAAACATTGAATCACCTTTTAATTGCTTATCAATTCTTTTATCATCAGGTTTGATTTCATCGTAAACTAAGTTTGTCATTCCAGGATATGAAAAAGCCTCAATATATTCATCAACAGCTTCAGATGGTGTGTATTTCATAATCTTAGCATCTTTATCCATTTGATAATTACTTCTTGGGAATTCTTCAGGATTTTCTGTGTACTCACCTTTTGAACCTGCCTTTACATAATCTTTCATTTTCTTTACAACCTCTTTAGCATAATCGTCATTCTCTTTTTTAGAACCGTCTTGTGCCTTGATTGTTTTTTTCAAACCTTCGGGTTGTTTCTTTGAAATATTATCTTTTTCGTCGGTGTCTTTAACTTTTTGTTCAATCACTAGTTTTTCAATTAAGTCAATTAATTCGTCTTCTGTTAGTTGTAAAGAATTTTGACTTTCTTTAAGTCCTTTAAGAGTTAATGCCAAATTAACTTGTTTTAATAATTTATCGTCTGCTGCTGATAATTTCTTATCACCTTCTCCTTTCTTCATTAATTCTTTCTTCAAAGACTTTAATTTAGATTGAGGGATTTTATCTCCTTCAGGTACACCTAATTTCTTATGTAATGCACCTTTTTTCATACCTGTTTTTTGAATCCATTTTTCTTCAGCTTCTTTAACAGGATATTTGTGACCATCAACTTTAAAACTTTTTTCATGATGTTTTCTAGCATTGTCTAAAGCTCCTGAGAATGCATTTCCTTCTTCAGTTTCAGCTTCTTCTTCTAATCCTTTTGGAGTTCTAACTCTGAATGGTTTACCACCAAATTTATCTTGATATGATTTAAAAAATCTTTGTCCGTCATTAGGTGCAAACCATTTTTGATTTCTACCATGTTTAGCAAGTAATGAATCCAAATCACCAAATTCTTCTTCATCATAATCAAAATCAAAATTTCCTTTGAATGCTCTGTCACTATCATCAAACCATCCATGCTCATCATCAAATGAGCCAAACATTTTTCCTGGTTTGTTATTAGATAAACCTTTACCTACGTACGTAGGTTCTTGAGCCGATAATTCTTCAGCTTCATCTTCTGCATCTTCATCACCTTCGTAATCGCCAGGTGTTGATTCGTCTTCTTCTTCGTCATCAAAGAAAAACCACTCGTCCATTTCTTCAGATTCTTTAGTTTCTTTTTTCTTATCTCTAAGTTTTTTGAAATCAGCAGCATCAAGTTTACCTTTAGGTTCTGCAACATCTAATTTCTTTTGTCCTCCTTTAAGGGCTTCTTTAGTTTCAACCTCCATCCACTCTCCTTGTGTCTCGGTTAGTTGTTTTACTTTATTTTCAATTTCCTCATTTAAAATTTTGGAAACTAAGTTGTCAATATTGTTTTTGAAATTACTCATTGGTTTTTTTTATATAAATATCTTTATTTAGCTCTTTTGCTTAGTTTTTCGTACTCATGTTCCAAAATTGCTTTGATAACATTTTCGCTTACATTCATTTTCTTTGACACATTCTTAATTGCTTCAGCAACCGCCTCGTTCTTTGAAATATTAAGTGCGTTTATGTCTCCCTTATTACAATACGGGAATTTTGTACATTTATCTTTAACAGAAACAAACTTACCGCCAGGAAATTGTGGTTTTCTGCTTGGCCCCCAATCTTTCTTTTTAGTTGATTTAGCCCACATTGCTGGTGATGAATAACCACCTACCGAACCTGAACCTGTTGCTTCAGTTGCTTCAACTTTCTTACTATCATTCTCTTTTAATTCAGGAGTTTCTTTACGACTTCTATCCCAAAACGCATCATCACCACCAAACACTGGTGCTGAGAATGCCCCCGCAGAACCTGAACCCGTAGCTTCTTTAGTCTCAGATTTATCTTTTTTCTTACGACCCTGACAATGTGCTCTCTGACTGAATCCTTTTGGATGTGAACAATCTATAGATTTTTTATACTTTTCACTCCATTCTTCACTCATGTCGTCTTCTTCTTTAACACCTTGTTTTGCACTCATTAAGTCAATCATAGTATCACTATTTAACTTAATGTTAGAAAATGATTTGTCTAATCCTTTTTTAAATTGTTCTCCCGATGAATTTGTCATGTTTACGCGTTTTTAAGTCTTGGTTCCCAATAGCTCCTATTCATCCACATGAATTGATAAAACTCACGGAACATTCTAAGGGTAATATCTTTAATGTCTCCTTCCAATTTGCCTCTTTTGATTTCCTTTTGGATTCTATCCATAAGTTTATCTTCAAACTGTTTAACAGTATTATTACCCATAAAGTTTTTAATTTCTTTACGTATAATAACTTCTATTTCGTTTTTTTCTGATGATGTAAGTGCCATTATTTTGTTATTAAGAAAAACGTTAATACAGCTATAACACCTGTACCAAGAATTGACTTGAATTTACCCTTAACTTTTTCTTTCTTTAAGTCCCATTCAAGTTTCTTAGAATAATTTTCTACAATACCGAATTTTTGTTTTTCAGCATCAATGATTGTTAGATAGTTAATTTCTTTGAATTTCATTGTATTGATAACACTATCTTTTAATACAACCTTTTGTTCAGTTTGATGTAATTGTCCTTCAGTTAATTTTAACTGTACTTTAGCCTCATCACCACTCAATAAATCTTTCATAATTTGTTTAACAACTGGGATTGGAAAGCATTTTACATTACTACTTGTATCTGTCTGTGAAAAAGCTATCGAGCTCACGAACAGTAAGCTTGTCAACACTATTAATTTTTTCATGGTATATTTCTTTTACAATGGTCTTTTGACCTTTAATTTTATCAATGTGGTTATCAACCTCATCAATTTTTTGATTATAACTTGTGATATTGCTATCAAGTTTCTTTTGTTCTAACTCAATTCCTTTTATCATTTGAGTTAAAGAGTCAATCTTTTCCTTCTCATCTGCCGCCATTTGAACTCTTGGTGTTAAGAAGAATATCAAATAGTAAAGAATGAATAATCCAAAGACTACTTTGAGTAATGTTTTGTAATTTCCTTTAAGGAAGTTTAATACTGTTTGCATGTTATTGTGGAGATTCTTTTGTTTTCTTTCTACTCGCAAGTACCTTACCCCATTTGGATTTGAACTTTTGGTAGAATTGTTGAAGTTTATTTATCATAGTTAAAAACTCTTGGTCAACTTTAACCATCTGACCATTAATATAAATTCCACTATCTTCTCCGATAGTAAAAATAAATTCTAAATCTTCGTCAATAACTTTACCTGACCACTCAACGTTGTTTTTATAAACGTTTAACACATTAAAATCCACAAGGTCTGATACCTCATTGACAAACTCATCCATTGTCTCTTGGAAAGCAATTTTTTCATCAGAAGTGATATCTAAATCACCTCTATTATTACCATGTAATGCCAAAATTCCACCAGATATTCTATACTTCTGTGTCTTATCATTTTGAGTTGGTTGTTCACCTTTCTCAATATCAGTTTCAGCAGTATCATAGTTACTGTCCTGCTTAATTCTTGATTCCAAATCTTTGGCAACATTAATTTGAGTTTCTTGTTCAAGTAAAACTCGTGATTTTTTTAAGAGATATTTAATCTCATCATACCTTTCATTGTGCGTATTGCTCATTTTCAATATATTTTGTGAAGGCTGCGAAATCAAAAGAAGGACTTAAGTCTGTGTATTTTGTATCCAAGTTACTCTTGGTTAAAATACCGTCAAAGTTTTTTAAACCGTCAACTTTAACATTATGACCAATACACCTCTTTTCTATCTGAAGAGCTTCTGCTATTTGTAAACATAGACCCGCAGCCGCTTGAAGTTGACTTGAGGTATATGGTTCCCAAAAAAAGAAATCTCTCCATTTTTTTTCGTAAACCTGTTGTTTATAAATACTCCCTTTCCAGTTAATATAATAGTTGGTCAATGGTTTCTTTTCCAACCATCCTAAATTTTCTAAACAAACTAACACTGAAGTTTTGTTTAAAGTATCATCCGTAAAATAATTTGTATATCCATGGTCAGGAAGAAGTTGTAGAACCTTCCCTTCTTTTGTAATAACATAATGAGGAATCCTATCATACTTACCATTACATCTAAATTTAAGGGAGGTTAGGTATTCCCCAACCTCCCTTGATGTATGACATAAGACTATCTTAGTCTTCTTTTTGTGTTTTCCTAAAACTTTAAAATCACCATATTTTTCAATGTTAAGCATCTCTTCTTAAATAATTCAGGACTTTTTTAACGGGACCTGGTTTAGGTTCTGGTTCTTTGACTTCTGTAACTTCAAATATAGGGTCATCAGTTAAGGTTCCGAATTTTTGTTCGTTTAGTTTAGCCAATACGTCTTCCAATTTTTCTAATTGGTCAGGACTTGCTCTAAGAGGGTCGTCAACAAATTCTCTTTCTTTTTTCCCAGCTTCAATACTTAATTTATCAATATCAATTTCGCTTGGGTCTAAAGTAACAACTTTCTTTTTCTCCTCTTCTTCAAACTTAACTAACATATGTAAAAATGAAAGAGAAATAATTGGTAACATTCCACCTGCAAAAAATGCCAAGAATCTTTTATGGCCAACAAAGTCACCACTTTCAACACCTAAGTATTGAACTAATGGGTCAACCATGTCAACCCAATCTTTGAAAGACTGACTTGCGATATCAATGTATTGATAAGCAAAGAATACATTCCCGATGAATTGTATAAGTGTAACGATTGCAAATGGGAAATACACTTTTTTACCCATTCGTGCAGCTATAGCCGCAAGAGTTGATAACGCAGCAATTTCAACAGCAACTGATAAGTAAACCGACCAACTTGTTGGGTTAGATATAGCATACCATTTTGTTACGTGAGAAATTGACACAAGAGCAACTAATAAGATTGGAACTAAAAAGGCAACGTATATTACCTTTTTAAGATTTTTTTCAATCCAAGTCATTTATTTAGTATTTAATCTTTTTATCTCATCTTCAATTTCAGTTTGTCTTCTTACATCAAGAAGTTTTCTGTCTGTAGCTTGAATCATTCTTTTTTCTGCTTCAAGACCTGAAATTCTAAGTTGTCTGTTTAATTCATCTTTAGTATAAGTTGAATCTTTAATTGTCTTAATGTCGTTTTTGATTTTAGATAACTCTCTTGTATCACCGCATCCTTTGAAGAATGTTAATAAAGCAATTACCAATACAATAACCACAAAGTTATTTTCTATAAATTTTTTCATAATTTTTAATTTTTAGTTTAACCTCAAATATAAAAGGTGTATTAAATAAATACACCTTTTTAACTAAATTACATATAATCAAACAAACTACTCGTCTCGTTTCGTAATTTTCGGAGAGCTTTTTCTTTAATCTGTCGTACCCTTTCTTTGGTTAAATCAAAGTCATTACCAATATCTTCAAGAGTTCTGGTTGAACCAGATAACCCAAAATAATCTTGGATAATAATTTTTTCTCTTTCATCCAACACATCAAGCATTCCCAATAATTTATCTTTGAGGGTTTGTTCCGTGGACAATCCAGCATCAGCCAATTCGGCGTTTGGATTACTTAACATGTCCATCAAGGTATCGCCATCCTCATTTAATGGATTTTCCAAATTAATAACTTTAGGTAAGTTTGTGAACTTATCAGGCAATTCTGTACCTGTTAATTCCAAATCTTTTTTAGCTTTATGTAGCTCTTGAACCACATTTACTGGAAGACGGATGGTTCTTGCATTCTCATTAAGAGATTGTAATATTGATTGACGAACCCACCAAACCGCATAAGAAATAAATCTTAAATTTTTTGACCAATCAAAGTTTTCAATTGCCTTTAATAACCCATAATTACCCTCAGCAATCAAGTCAGGTAAATCCAAACCTTGATTCTGATACTGCTTACTTACGGTTATAACAAACCTAAGGTTTCCCTCAACCAATTCTTTTTGGATTTCTTGTTTCTCACATAATGCCAATTTACCTGACAACATCTTTTGTGCCAGTTCTCGTTCCCTCTCAGGAGTCATTACTTTAATTCTACGAATGTCTTTAAGATAGGAATTAATTTCTTCTTGATTAATAGGGATTGCTGATTTTTCTTTCATATGTTAGTTTTTACTGTAGTCCTCCAATACGTCTTGTTCAAATGGTGTTAGTGATTCATATCCTTTTGAATTTATCTTATCCAAAATTTGGTCTAAAGTAGGTTTATTAAACAATTTACCTTTCTCACCCAAAAGTAATGCCACAAAATCGTCCTCATCTTCTTCATCTCCAAACATCTCAGAATTGTTTCTTACTTGGGACATGTCTATATTCATATCTATTTCGTCACTTACATTTTGTAAATCAAACAAATGATTTTTTACCTGCTTAGGCATGCAAACTGACACATTGTCAGTTATTTCTGTCAAAATGAACGTTTCAGCGATACCAAAAAACACACCAGTAACAAAATCATATATCTCAGTCTTGTCAACCTCTGTCGCAAAATGAAAGATAAGAACACCCTTTGTATGTTGAAATTTCATATGTGGTGAATCCACAATCGGGCTTAATGAAATTGCCATATCCTGACAAAGTTCCTCGGAATCAAAGTTCCCAATAACCGTTAACAAATAATTCTTCATATTTTTTATTATAGTTTTTACAAATATAGATTAATAAACCAATTCCTCCAAATATACTCTTCCTTTAACCCCTGAATGTTGTTCGTACCACTTACCTTCTTTATCCATCCACACATAAGGATTTGTTGGGTCTTCAGTCCACCCATATTGATTATAGAACTCAGGTTCCTTCTTCAACAGATTTGCTCTATGTGATGAATGAAACTTCTCATTACCAAACCAATGAGGATATGCAATATCTTCCTCAAATGATTCCATGTTCATTGTGTTTTTGAACCCTCGTGCAACCCATTCATCAATTGAATAGTTCAAATACAACTTAAGAGCTGGAACATGGTCCTTCCACATTATGGTACAAGGATGGTTCAACCAACCTTTATAAGGTGTACCATCCAACTTTGGTCTACGAGTAATCGCAGATATAATCTGATACGTCTCAACACGTTGTTTACCCAATCTCTTATTGTCCAATACTCTAAGAGATTTTCTGAAGTCATTATACGGTAGGAATATTTGCATTGTGTAAAGTTAAGTCATTAAATAAATCTTTCCTAAACTTATATTCAAAATCAGAGATATTTTCTCTGATAAATTCAATTTCAAAACTTGGTAAGTCCTTGATATTGGTATACGTAAACCATGCGGTTCTAACGTACTTATGTTTTTGGTCACCGTCAGGTAAATCCCTCTCCAACATAACTTGGAAGTATGGTACCAAATCAACATATTTGAATTTAACAATATACATCAACAACCCATCAACAAACCCTGATACATGGACAATAACATCATCAGCAATATATTTGTTGTGTCGTCTCCATGTTAAGTCAGAATAGTTACCCCAACCATCCAATATCTTTGTTGCAGTGGTTAATGCATTCCTTGGTTTGATTTCCTCGTTAGTATGCTTACTGTCATAACCTAACTTATTACCTGTAAAGTCCAATCCTAACACCTTACAAGTGATGGCCTCCCTTAATGTAGATGAGTTTGAATCGTTAATATACAACTCCAAAAAGTCCATGGTCATCTCACCATGACCCTCAATAACGTCTTCCTTAGATAAGTCACCCTTAGAATACGCCACAATTAAATCCAATAATTCTTCTTTCATTAAATTGTTTTACAGAACAAATATAGGAAACTTTTCCATATAAACAAAAAACCCCACTAAAAGGTGGGAGGTATGTTTCATTTGAAATGATAAAAAAAAATATTAATTTTGTAATAAAAATATGAGTAATAAAAAAAAACATAGATTAATTGATAGGACTGGAGAACGTATTGATTACATAACCATTACAGGTTTATCTGATAAAAAATATCTTGTGCCCTCTACAGGAAAAGAAATTTATATGTGGAATTATGTGTGTGATTGTGGTAATACTGGCTCTTCAATTTGGTCTAACTTATTTAGAAAAAAGAAGAAATTCAAGCAATCTTGTGGTTGTAATAAAACTGGAACGAGAGAAACTTTGTTACTAAACAAAGAAGGTCTAAAAAAATGTCATTCATGTGGTGAAATATTAGAATTAAATAACTTTCATGTTAATAAAAGTACACTAACAGAGTTATCATCCTCTTGTAAAACATGCAAAAGTATTTCGGATTCTAAATACCGTAAAAATCCTAAACAAGGTAGAAAATCTCTGTTGAAAAAAAAAATGGAATATTATCAGAGGATTAAAATTGAAGAACCTGAAAAATATAAAGTTCTGATAGAAAAACAAAAAGAAAGGAGAGATTATTCTCAAGAATATCAACGAATGAAATCCAATGACTTTTTAACGGCAAAAGATAGTATCAGAAAATTATTATTGGCAACTTTTAAAGTTAGGAATATTCGTAAATCAAAATTATTAATGAGAACGGAAGAGATAATAGGATGTGACTTTAAATATTTCAAGTTACATTTGGAATCACAATTCAAAGAGGGAATGAATTGGTCTAATCATGGGAAATGGCATATTGACCACAAAGTACCTTTGAAAGTCGGAAAGAACATTGATGAGCTAATCAAATTGAATCATTACACCAATTTCCAACCGTTATGGGCTCAAGAAAATTTAACTAAAAATGGAAGATTGTTACCCGAGCACGATGAATTACATTTTAGACTTTTAGGTAGAGACCGACAGGAATAAAAAATTCCAAAAATTTTTAAATGAAAAAACCCCACTCATTGGTGGGGTCTATTTAATTTCTAATTCTTTTAGTATGTATGGTTCTATCTCTTCCGTCTTCATCGTGTAAGGTATACGGATAAGTTTGATTCCGTTTTTCTTACAGTATTGGTTTCTAATTTTATCTAATCGTTGTAACTTTTTGAAGTTATCTTCTCCCCAAACAGGTTTAAAATGTTGTTGACCATCAAATTCTATAATAGTATTTAGATTTGGTAAATAAAAATCAAAAGGTAATGTAACACATTGTTTTCCTTTAGTCGGTTTGTTTGTACAATCCAAAAACCTTTTTTGCCTAACCCTTTCAACATTATGTTTAGTTAATATGTTATCAATTAATCTTTCTCCTTTAGATTCGTTACAAACAGGACATCCTACCCCATTTAGATGTTGGTTTGCGGTTGGGAAAAAATCTCCGTGTTTTGGGCAAATAATGTCAATTCGTGTTTTTGCATCTTTATATTGAACTTTGGAATAATCATATTTATTTCCAAATATTTTTTTCACTTGTTCAATGTATTCGGATGTGGTTTTATTTCTACCAACACATTTTGGACAACCGCTTCCTGATAAGTGTACCCAAGGTTGTTGTGGAAATGGACCATGTTCAGGACATATAATTGTAATAGGGTCAGAATTATTTTTATAATCCACTTGTGTATAATCGTATTTATCACCATGAACTTCTTTCGCTCTTTTCAAAAACTCATCCTTTGATAATCTTTGTGAAGAACCCCTATAATTTGATTCTTCTTTACAAATTGGGCAACCTTGCCCTTTGAGGTGGTTTTGTGGACTTTTAGGAAATGGTCCATGTTTTGAACATATAATATTAACGGGTTTAAAATTTGTCTCGTAATCAACTAAAGAATAATCATACTCATCCCCAAATATTTCTTTAGCCTTTTTTACAAATTCATCTTTGTTGGACCTGTGAAACTTACCTCTAGCCAAATTCGCACACACAGGACATCCTCTCCCTCTCAAATGATTTGATGCCATCACAGGGAATTCGCCGTGAATTGGACAACCAACATTAAGTTTTTCACGAGCCCCTACATAATTAGTGTTTGAATAATCGTATTTATCTCCGTGAACCTTTCTCGCTTTAATAATAAAATCATCAGTGTTAGACCTATTGTAATCACCACGAGCCTCACCAATCTCCCTCGTATGTTCACGCAATATATGTCTAATCAGTTGTTTCATCTCACAATAAATATCTTTGTAATTAAAAACCCCCACCGTTGAGGGTGAGGGTTAGTGTATTAGAAATCATCTTTCTTTGCTAATGTTGCTTTCTCTTCTAAATAATCCTTAATTCCTTGAATTTGTGTATTAAAATAACCTTCAAGATATTCTTTTGTGTCTTCTTTTTTAAGTTCACCTGATTTATTATAAATAAAATAGTTTATCCCACCACCAGTAAAATACAATTTAAATGACGGATTTCTTTTAAAAGTCATTTCTAGTTCAATTATTTCAAGTTTTACTTTTCCATCTTTAAAAGTCATAGAAGTAACATACTCCATAATAAAAGGATTTTTAGATAACCCACTTCCCACATAAAAGTCAGATGATGTAACAAAACTTAAATACTCACCATCTATTTTACCTTTAATAACTATGTTAGGATTTTTATATGTGACATTAACATACTTCACCGCATTATCAAACAATTGTTTTGCCGTCTTACCTTCAACATTAATAACCACAAATGACTTTTCAGTATTTGCCTCGTCTTTAAGACCCGTAGAAGTTACAACATATTTTTGTGAGTAAGCAGAAACCGATGCAATTAGGATGATTGCGACCATAAGGATTTTTTTCATATTATTTATTTTTTATTTTATAATGCAGTTTCAATTGATACTTCCATATTCGGAATATTGTTTTTCATAATATGTCTATTAAGAATTCGTTTAATATCCATATTACTTAGGCTGACCCATATTTTATAGTCACCAATTTCTCTATAAGAACGGTCAGTGAAACTTTTAACAAATTTTTCCCTGAAGTCATCAACATTTTTAGTTATTGTATCTTCATCTAAATCAAGTTTTTCCCAACCGATATTCTCAGCAATTTTTGTTAGAGCATAAAGGTATGTTTCTCTTGATGTGTCAGACGAAACATCTTCTCCATCAAATTTGAAAATCAACTTACTTTTTGCTCTTCTGAGTGTTGACACTAGTTCTTCTTTTTCATCAATTGAAGTGTCCGTATCTGCAGAAATTCTACTGATAACATTAATCTCATTTGTATTCGGGATGAATTTAAGGACCTTATCAATACGAGAATTGAGAACATCAGTATCGTCAACATCAAACCATTCTGTAGTAATATTACGTCGGTCTGTATATTGTTTTTGAATACGATAATCTTCAAAACAAGTATGAAGGATTTGTTCCAACATTGATTGATTTTCTGTCTCAAACACTCTAACAAATAGAATGTCTACAGGTAAATGGGTTGAATTTAATTGAGTCTCTCTAACTTTGTATTGAATACTTTTCCCAATCTTGTGGAATGACCCTAAAAAGTTTCCACTGTAATCAATCAATCGTGCTACGTAAACGAATCCTTTGTCCATGGTATATGTGTTTTTTATTAATGAACCACAAAGATATGGTACTTTAATTAAATGGCAAAAAAAATCTCACATTTTATTGTGAGACTTTTGATACATTATCTGTTTTTGTAATATGAACCACATTATCCGCCCAATTTGAAATCAACGGATTGTGACTGATTACAAATATCTTTTCAAAGTAATCCTTTAATTTTAAGAAAAAATCTCCCACCATCTCTAAATTATCATTAGAAACCTTACCCCACGTTTCGTCATACACCGATATGTTTGGTTTTGGAAGTGAACATACCTTAGCAAGTACCGCTCTGATAGCCAACGCTCCCACGGTCTTCTCATATCCTGACCCAGCAGTCATTGGTTTTTCAATACCTGTTCCGTTGTCAATCATGATGAAGTCAACCTCGTTCTTATCGTTGATACGAATCTCCAAGTTGAAGAAACAAGAGTCCTGAAGTAATCTCTGAAGTTCAGAGTTAATCAATGGCATCATTGTCTTCATAATGATTTTGGTTATTCCGTTCTTACCGAAGACATCAAGGTATATCTTATAAATCTTCTCACGTTCAAACTCTTCAGCAATCTTAAGGATGGTCTCGTTGTTCTTTTCAATACGACTTTCAAGATTTTCAATCTGATTTGTATTGGTTGTTTGGGTTCTTTCGTACCCTCTCTTCTCACCAATCAACTCATCAATTCTCATACTGGCTTTAACCAACTGAGCTTCAATCTCGTTGTTCTTCTTAATCTTATCTTGAACCTCTTCGTATCTCTTTAACTTGTCTTCAGATTGTTCCAACTTCAAATTGTTAGCTTCAAGGGTTGCTTCGTATTTCTCCTTAACAAGTTTGGCTCTCTCGTATTCATCAAAGTCCTTCTTAAGTTGAGTGAATGATTCTTCCTTCTTCTCAAGTGTTTGAATTTCTTTCTTGAACTCCTTAACCATTTTCTTGTATCCCTCAAGTTGTTCAATCTTCTTCTTGGTTAACTCAGCCTCCATAAGTTTGATACCACAGTGTTCGCACTGAATACCATCACCATACTTTTCAACCAAGTCCTGAATCTCTTCAACCTTGTTCTCAGCAAGAACTAACTCGCCATTGACTGACTTAAGTTTGTCTTTAACTGAATCATGTTTGTCTTCATGATAAAACTCTTTTGGTTCAACAATCTTAACATCATCAATTTGTCCTTGGATTCTTTTTCCAATGGTTTTGTATTCATCAATCTGTCCCTTAAGTCTTTCAGGATTAAGAATTACTAAGTCTTGGTCTAAGTCCGTAAATTTGGAACCAAGTAGGTTATCTTTATATTCTTGTCCTTTTTGAAGTCTCTTGTCAACGTCTTGGATTTTATTACCAGCATCGGTTATCTCAGTTCCAAGTCTTTTAATCTCTTCTTTTGATAAATCAATATCTTGTTTTAAAGACTCGGTGTTATATACATTGGACATCATTCCCTTTGAGAATTCAGAATAGATTTCCTTCCCTGTCTCTTCCTTCTTCTTCAAGAACTCAAGACCCAAGAATCTACTCAACACCTGACCACGAGCAGTTGGTTTTGCCTCCAACAAGTCCTCAAGGTTTGATGCAGTCGTAACAATGGTCATTAGGAAGTCATCCATGTCACCAATTGATGTCTTGATAAAGTTCTCAGTCTCACGTCTTTGCTCCCCTGTAAAGTTCTGCAATTGACCATCAGCTAACTTCTTGAAGAAGTCCAACTCAGTCTTAACGTTCCATTCACCAGACTTAGCTTTCTTTCTTTCAATCTTACGTGCAATGATATACTCCTCACCATCAATGATGATGTCACCCTTAACACTAACACTATTCTTGTCAGTGAATCGGTTGAATATTTCTTCAGCCTTCTGTGTCTTGGTTGTTGTGTTGAAGAACAAGAATAATAACAAGTCCACAGTCAATACTGTTTTACCACCAAAGTTTGGTGGGTCTGACTCAACTACTGTAATACCATCACACTTATCAAAGTCAATAACCTGATTCTCACCATAAGATAAGAAGTTACTGAATTCAATCTTCTTGATATACCATCTTTTGAATGGAGTTGCCTCAACATCATTTGCTGACATTCTGTTCTCTACCGCAAGGTCAATGTTCATGACTTGGTCATAATACTGGTCTTGTTCCTTTGATTCAAGAAGAGACTTGATAAGTTCTTTTTGATAGTTCTTATCCATAATGTTTACCGCAACATCAATCGTCTGTTGTGTTTCATCAGTTGTCTTTGCTTTGGTAATAACATTAATGTTGTTAGACACATACTTCTTCATGAAGTATTGTTTAACAGACTTAATTCTCTCTTGTGTAAAGTTCTCAGGAACGTCCTCCCAAATTACTTGGATATAAGGGTTCTCCAAAGAAGTTATGTCCAACTTTGTTGCCATATTGGTGTAGTTAAATTCTGGATGTGGGTTGAATAAATCCCATTTCATTATTATGCAGGGTTTGTTGTGGCTCCTGACTCAGCCTCGTATTTCTTCTTTAATTCTGATATTTGAGTTTTCATTGCCTCATTCATCAACTTCTGCATTGCAGATTGCTCCGCTTTGATTCCTTGATTTCTTGTCTCAACTTTTTTTTTGTGAGCCTTCGCACCACCTCTTAATTTTGATTTTGCCATTGTTATGGTTTTGATGTTATTTTTAAATTTTCTACAAATACTTTACCCTGAGGGTCAAAAGCATTTCCTGCAAGCCAAGCTCTAAGTTTTGTTTGACCTATTTCTTTAAGTTTTTTTTCAACTTCAACTCTTGATTGAGTATGAGAAGTTTCTAAATCAAAAAGACTAACTGTTACTGTATACTCTACGTCTATGTGTGCCATATTAATGATTGTTGTTTTGTGGTCTGTTTTGTTCAAACCATTCAATAATTGAGTTTATGGCCCAAGTGGCCCCAGATGCCAACATTCCATCAAAAAACCAAGATGCGAATGGTGAAACACCTAATAATTCGTGTACTGGTGAATATAAGAAAATTCCGAAGAAAAATCCAACCCACACAGGTGTACACATCATACAAGATAACATTCCCTTGAGGAACTTGTAAAAATCTGTGAAGAAACCAATTCCATGGTCTGCCTCATTGAAGATGTAATTTCTCGGTGTATTAAAAATACTACCGTAAACAAGGATGTTACTTAACCCGTAAGTCATTACCATCCATAATAATAGTTGTGTCATATATTTTATTTATAAAGTGTGTCGTTTAAGTTTGACCCTCTCAAGAAAGCCGCTTTTTTATCTTGTTGAAACTTTTGAATCTCTTCAATCGTTTTTTCATATTCTTTAAGTTGTCTGTCTTTTTCAATATTGTCCTGTTTCAATTTTTGAACCGTATTTTGAAGAGCTTCAAGTTTTGGTTTCCAATTGCCATCAGACTCCTTTTCTATAATTATCTCCTTAACTACTTCAACAGGAACCTCAACTATCTTCTCAACTTCCTTAATTACTTCAACTATCTTTTCAATAATAACCTCTCTAATTTCAGGTTCAGGTTTGTCGTAAATATTGTCAATATTTGAGACAAAAACTTCCTTAATTACTTCTTTAATAACCTCTCTATCAACGTATTCTATAACTTTTATTTCAGTAGGAGGACTCGGGATTTCTTTAATAACCTCAACAATTCTATCTACAGGAATCTCAACTTTTTTTTCTACTATTTTTTCAACTTCCACATACTCAATCTTTACCACCTCTTTCTCTTCCACCACAGGGACTTCAACATACTTGATAACCTCTTTGATTACCTCTTTTTTCTTTGTCTCAACCCCCGCATTTAAAAGACCATATCTTTCAATATTGAATCCAGTTGTAAAGGAATCCTTGACAACTGAACTAACGAGTAAGTCGTTAAGATTACAATAAGACAATAAGTCTTTATGTTCAGTATTAGAAAGTTTTATCTTAATCTCCATGTTAATAATTAACAAGCTTCTCGGTTCCTTCACTCAATACATCAAACGAATTAATGTAAAAAGAAAGGAAAGGTTTAGGATTAGGTAAATCCACAAAAGAATATTCGTCTTTTTCAATTTCATATACGCCATAACCGTGTTTTCTAATTGTTTCTCCAAAGTTTTGTTGGATGGTTGAACCAATCATATACGCCTTCTTACTTCCAGGGATGTCAAATACCTGTCTCTTATGGATATCTCCACACAATACGATGTCACAACCTTTAAATTTGCTCACATCAAATCCATCTTCAAACTTATACCCTATATCAGTATAAAGTCCTTGGATTGGCCCATGGAACAAACCTATGTTTTTATTTTTTGACTTTTGAATATCAGGAGGAATGTTGTGTTCATATAATGAATACACACACCAATTGATATTATCGTCCTCATATACACCCCTGTCTTTAAGGTAAACTATGTTTTCATTGTTCAATGAATCAATGATTGGAGTTAATGCATCCAATCTTGATGTATTGTTTTCCAAGAAGTCATGGTTACCAATAATAACAATGGTCTTTGCAATCTTTGCACACTCACTTAACACCCAAGCAACAAATTCAATAAGCTCAGGAGTCATTTGATTTTTGGAATGAACCAAATCACCTGTGAATACAATTCTATCAGGTTGTAAGGTACTCCATTCCTTTAATGCAGATTCAAGGATTCCACGATATAAGTCATGGTCCTTGAATAGTCTGATATGTAAATCAGAAAAATGTACTAGTCTTTTAATCATTGTCTGTCATTAACATTAATCCTAACCCGATAAATAAGGAACCTACTCCCCAATTCTCAAATATGATAAATTGAGTAATACCTGTACCAAACAAAAAGAAAGGTCCAAATTTTTTCCAAAATTTTATGAATTTATTGTCCATCAACTACCACTTTTTGTTCTTCAAATGGGTTGAATCCTGAATTAACGTGACCACATTCGTCACATTTATAAATTGGAAGAGGAACTGTTGTGTCCTCTGGTGAACCTGTCATAAACGCTGATACTGATTTCAAATAAGTTACTTCTCTGAAATAGATTGAATCGCATTTTTCACATTTAATTGTAGGACAAGTCCTAAGGTCAACTCTTGGTCTTTGTAATTCTTGCATAATTTTTATTTTATAATCTGAAATATAAGAAAATTATTTCGTGTGTTCAAGTTTATAGATATTTTTTCATATCCATTTCTAATACTGTGTCTATAACATCTTTTGGTACTCTATACTCATCAAAGAATGTATCTTCTTTCAAGTGTGAAATAATACAACCATAAAGTTTAATGTTCTCGTATTTGGTTCCTTTCAACATCTGAATCAATAACTTACCATATAGTGGCAACTGAAGGAAATAGTGACCTAAAGCATTGTTAGGATATGATTCAAACGGAGAATACATTCTTTCTGTGAATCTATTTTCTTCAAAGTTTTTAGGTTTGTTTGTTTTCCAATCCGTAATCAACAATCCAAAATCATCACCTGTTTTGTTATAGGTTAACCAAACCTTATCTGGTTGACCTGTATATCCTAACTCAGGGTCACCCAATATCATCTCCGTGTCAAGTAACTCAACCTTTCTTGATTCCATCAACTCAAGGTATCTTTTGCCAGCGAAAATCATATTATCACTCTTAATAAGTTGAGTAAGGTCGCAGTCAAAAACTGGTTGTCTTACTTCTTTATAATCACCATTTTTTTCAATAAGAGTTTTTTCCAACATATAGTGAACTCTACTACCTAAGTTTGTAGAATAGTCACCAGCGGCAGCCCACTCTTCAATCAACTGTTGTTGTTTTTGAGGGTCACCACCAGCTTTATTATATGCAGCTTCTTCTGTTGGGAATGCTTTGTAGAACTTTTTTAATACTTTAGATACTGAAGGATAATCTTTCCTTCCGTTCATTGTGTAGATGTGTTTGTCTTCTTCAAAGGTTAATCCAAGTGCTTCTTGTCTAACTTTAATTAACTCTCTGATTTCTTGTGCGATATTACTTAATTTCATAATAATACTCTTCAATTTGTCCCCTTAAATCACAGACATCTTTGTCATCTGGTAACTTAATCAGTTTTATCTTGTTATATAATTTTCCACCATTTAGTTCGTGATACAATTTAACCCCATCTGTAAAGGCATCTCCATCGGTACAAATTATGATGTTTCCTTCCGCTTTCAAATATAAGGTCTCAAAAAGTAGTTTACTCATTTTCTTTCCTAACATCACAATTGGGTTAGGTAGAAAGAACGAATCAAATACTCCCTCGCACAAATATACATCTTTTTTCCAATCTACGGCACCTTCATTGAAAATAATTTCATCTTTAGGTACTGGAGGGTTCTTATATTTCATCTTTTTGGGTATCCAAGCCCTTGCAACGAAGTAATTTAGGGTGTTTTCGGTGTTATAAGACGGGACAACGATTCGGTAGGCATAATCACCTGTTGCGGTGTAACCTATCTTATATCGGTCTATAATGTCGTCTGTGATACCTCTGGATTGTAGATACTTGTAGGCTTCAATATGTGGAATGAATCTTGGGTTAGAGTCTTTAAAGGTTGTAAATCCTTCAGGTAGTCTTAGTCTAACCTTCTTCTTATCCTCTTGTTTGAATTCTTCGGGTTTAATTAGGTTATATACCTTCTTCTGTGCCTTGGTTGCATACCCATCAAACAACTTACCCAATGGTCCGTGTGTTCCATAAGTTTCACCACAAGCCCAACACTTGTATACGTGTCTGATGTAGTTAATCTCAAGGTTACCCTTACCATCACCATTATCTAATCCCTTTTCTTCAGCACAAACAGGACAGTCAAAGGATATTTGACCCTTTGATTCGTAATGTTGTTTTGGATTACCCAATACATCAGACAACAATTCAACCAATACTTCAACTTCATCTGTCATATTACAAATATAACAAATTATTCTTGAATGTCATCTTGAAGTGACTTGTATTTGGCATCCTCGGGGTCATTATCAATTATGTTTCTTCTCCACCATTTTTTAATTGGATGTGACTCGTCAAAGTTCTTTTCAACAATCATCGCAACAATTATAAAAGTTGCCATAAAAACGATTGAGATAATCCATAAGTAAGCAATTATAATCATATTATTCCCATTTAATTTTTTTTATGTGGTAATATTCATTAATGTAAACACCAAAATAATTCATTCTAATTTTAACCGTAAATAAAGAAGATTTTCTTAAAAATCTGTTAAGTTTAACGTTTGAAATTTTGTGTTTTTTTAATACTGTTGTTGTGTGCCACGCTCTATTTGCAATACCTATACGAACAAAGATTTTTCCACTAAATGTAACGTCAACTTCTTCAGCCCAAGTATATTTTCTGTAATTTTTAATTTTAATAACTCCCTCTAAGTGTTCATTGGAAATAGGTATTTCACCCCACTTTTGGAGTGACTTCTTAATTCCTTTAGATTCTTCAGTTTCAATTACATATCTTCCCATATAGAACAAAGATAAGTAATTACTTTTAGATTACCAAATTTCTTTTAATTTCATGAAACCCAAAGCCGCACAGTAAGCGTCGGTTTGGTCGTAGTTTTCCTTTTTAAGGGTATTGTTTTTGGTGTACTGCCACGTAATCTGTGGTTCTCTTTTTGCAACAAGTTCCCATATAATAACTTTCTTATCTATGTCTTTTGGAAATCCACCAAATAGAACATATTTGCTCTTATCGTTTGGTTGAACAAGATGAGGGAATGCGCATTTTCTTGAATTGTATGTTGATATGAATTCAGGAACAACTCCTAAGATGTCGTAAACTTCTTTACATACAAGGGTGTTGAATCTCATTAGGGTGCTAACAGTATAAACGTTATTTGAGTTCAATAATGGCTCTTCAATAACAACGTGTTTGATACCCATGTCGGCATAATCTAATAGTTTTTTTCTAAAGATTTGACCTTTGAGAAGTAACTCTTCAATTTTACTGTCTGTTTTAGGTTTTGGAATTGGTGAAATGTGAGTTAATTCCAATAAATTCTTACTTTCAATATCAAATAATGCCCAACCAATAGTCTTGGTTGACACGTCTAGACCCAAAATTTTAGGTGAATCTTTACCAATTGTTTTTACCATATTAGAAATCTAATTTAACTACAAGTTGCTGTATACCCTGTCTAAGTTCGGGAGATTGTAGTTTAGATATAACCATAAGGTCTTTGTTGGTATTGTAAAGGCCAATTTCTGTAACATAGGATGTTGTTCCTGATGTCCAAGTTGGATTTGACGTATTGGTAAACTGATTTCTACCTAAGTTGATTAGATATTTCATTTCATAAATTGTTGCCGAAATGTCTGTCTCTAAGTTACCGTAGAAGTAATATTCATCACCAAAGTTTAATACGTCAGTATCTCCGTTTGCAGGGATATCAATATAATTTGCTAAGTTATAAATGTTAGAAGCCGCGGCGTTATAGTTGTCAGCATCAATTTGGAATGTAGTTCCTGTAATACCTGTCATTGTAATATAACCATTTGTCAAAGTCATCGCTGAGGTAACATCAATTTCTCTCCACGCTGAAGAAAGTGGTCTTGTATCACCTGTAACAATTTGACAAAGTAATTTCATGTTATTTGCTGAGAACCCTGAAAGACTTGAATTTAAAAATGGAAACTCATTACTAAATCTAACTGCCACGTTTTGAGTGTTAGCGGTTACTGTAGATGTACCTTGAATCACACTATAATAGTTACAATGTAATGAAGATGTTGCACCTGTGTTAGTATCAAATCTATAAGTAACCCAAAGTCTTTGAGTTGGGTCAGTTATAACACCTTCTTGAGTTGACGCATTTGGTTCACAAATGTTAGGGGTAACTAAAGAAAGTTTTGGTGCTGGTAATGTCCAGTTTCTATTTGCCTTATATGACATAGCAGCAATGACTTCCTCATCATCAATAATAATAATTTCTTGGTCAGGAAATACTTTACCAATTCTATTTAGATTACCGAAATTATCAGGATTAGTATCCCATAATTGATAGTATCTAATACCTGGGTCATTCATGTCTGAACTCTCCGTAGACTTAATATAATATGGTTTACATAAATCATATCCTGGAGGGTCAATAAAAAACGTTTGTCCTATCGTATCTCCAGTCTTTTTGTGCCACATTAAAGTTGGTAAGTTAAGTCTGAAGTGTCTTGCCAATCCAATATCATCCGTTGGATTTTGTGGGTCAAACGGAACTGTTGAAAACTTCTCTCCATAAACATTATCAATGTCTTGGTTAGTATAGTGAATAATTGCAATTGCTTTTTGGTCTTGTGGTCTTACTGTAATCTTATTATCAAAAGAGTTATAATAATACACTTGTCCTGTATCGGTTTGTCCACTCGGCTCTTGGTATCCAAGATATTCCTTTGTTCCAATATATGTTACCGAACCAAAATTTTCATATCCCTCATTTGTACTTGTCAAAAGTCCCGCAGGATTTTCTGACCATGGAATATTCATATTCCAAATAACAGTATTCTCTCTATTTGATACATCACAAGGAGATTCAAAATTGAGTGTATCTGTTTGCCAATAAGGGGCTGGTGTAATAGTATCATACAACTGAGTCATTCCTGATGGGTAGATATAACATCGAGCTCTAGTTTCTGGTGGAATCCCAACGTATGTAGGAGTTGCCCTATCAAGATTCAATGTGAAAGTGGTGCCAGTGGTTCCTGTTGTAGGAGTCATGGATTGAATCTTATAAGTTAAAATTTCATTTGAACCAAATGTACCACACCCCCCATTTCCAAATACAATTGTGATAAAATTATTAACTTGTGGTGTCCCTGTTGTACATCCTGTACAACAAACATTACTGTCATAATCAACAGTTATTGATGTTGTACCACTAACTGTTGACATATCTAACCAATAATTAGATGTTACAGTATAGGCTGAACCAGTTTGAATTTGTGTGCTACCTGTAGTAAAAAATCCTTTTGGACCTGCTGAGTTATAAACCTCTTGAACCACACTATCCATATAAGGAATACCAAAAGTATTTCCTGCATTTCCTTGAACATAATATGGATACTTTACGTTTTGTTTGTTTGACTGAGGAGAACCTGTATCATTTTGAGCGTTAAACGCTGGCATCAAAATATTATTATTTACTTGATTGTAATTCGGAACTGCGGTGTAATTAACCTCACTGTCTCCTATTTGAAAATAAGAAATGTTAAAGTTACCTTGAGAGATGTATCTTCTTCCAACATCCGTAACTCTTGTGTTAATTAATCCTGCAGTATTTTTTATTATATATGCCATCTATTGATAAATATTCTTTTTCATATTTTATTTGCTCTTATGTTTGTGATTGTATTTCACCACAACTAAAATATCCTATTGAATTTATTGTTACAAAATAAGTTGGAAATTCATTTGTCAAACCAGTTATTTGTATAACAGGTCCAGATAAACCACTAACAGGATAATAATAACCGACAATTACCTCTGAAGAATTTACACCTACTATTGTGCTTCCAATATTAAGACAATTACTATCATAGATATCTGCCGTAAAATAAGATGTTGATATTGGAGTAGCATTACTTTGATAACTGACATCATTACTTACTGTTGGTAATAAATTTGTATCCGCAACAACATTACAACAAGTACATCCCTTAATTACTTGAGAAGAAATTCCCGCATATATTGTTTGAGTCAAATTAGTTACACAACTGTTTGTTGCAATTTGTCCGTTTGTAATTTCCAACGCTGACTGAGTGATAAAAGTAACAGTTGAAGTTTTACTCAATACACAACTATAACTTTCGGTTTCTGTCTTAACTTCTTGAGTTTCAGGACTGCAATTAGGTCTTGAATTTATTTGAGTGACTGGTGATTGTTGAGTTGTTGGTGAGATTAAATTTTCGTTTTGAGATACTGAAATGTTATCATTAATTGTTCCAAATCCTGGTCCGTTGGTTGTCTTTATTGAAGTGAAGTTTAAATCAAATTCAAGAGTGACTCCTGTAGGTAATGGTGGATTCGTTATGATTTCTAAATAGGTTGTTGTCGTATTAAAATTTGGTCCAGAAACAGTTACTGTTGCATTTGCTAATTGTTTAACTGATAATTGGTAAGTTGTGAGTGCCTGATTATAACCAACCGTAACACTATTGTTTACACTATTATTTAAAGAATCTCTCGTAATAATTGTATATGTGTTTGGACATAATCCAAAGAACAAACCATTACTTTGATATGTTAAACCGTTATTAATTGAATATTGATATGGTGGCGTTCCGTATGATGCAGATATGGTTATTGTTCCGTCACAATTTTTAATTCCGTCACATGTACTATTTTCAAAAGTAACTTTTGTTTGGATTGGTATTGTTGCAGGACAATTTCCTTCAGTCATAGTCACACTAAACGCATAAGTACCTCCAACAGAAGCCCAACCATTTGATGGTATAGATGATGTTGAATTACTTGCAAATATACCTCCATTAACCGCAACAAATGGTGTTGTCATATCAGAACCGACAATTTCCCATCTAACACCTGTCCATACAATATTATAGCTATTATAATTCCATGTAGTTTTTCCGTTAAACATTCCATTACATGTAAATTGCCATGGGCCATAAGCTGTTGAAGTACCTATTGCAATGAAACATAGTTTTGGACAAGTACCCGATGGAGTTACCGTTGGTGTTGTAGTAACAGAAGGTGTTGGCGTTGCTGTTGGAGCTAATAATGAACATACTGTTGTAGATGAATAATCACCATAATAATCAATAACCGTACACTCATATATTCCAGCACCTACTTGTGCTAAAGTTTGTGTTCTTTGTCCATTTGCCCAATAAAAAGAATAAGGACTAGTCCCTCCAGTCACATTTAAAGATAAAATTCCATCATTTGATGTTGATGAAGATGGATAAGCAATCACATTACAACTTACCCCTAAATCAAATAATGTGAAAACATCACAGTTATTTTTTAGTCTAAATACACCACTTTTTGATGGTGTTACCGTTGTTGATGGTGTTATTGTTGGAGTATAAGTTGGCGATGCAGTTATGCTTGGCGTTATTGTATTTGTTGGTGTATATGTTTGTGTTTGTGTTGGAGTAGGTGTAATACAATTAGGTATTACCGCAACATATAATTTTTCAATACCAAAAAATGGTAAAAAATAGTTTAAATTAACTATCTCACCAACTGAATTACCTTGAATTAAATCACCGCAGCTATTTGTATAATAATAAGTACCTGTTGTTCTACCGCTACCATAAACAATAGTAGTTGTAGATGGAGTTGGTGTTGGAGTTTTAGTATTAGTTGGTGTGAATGTCGGTGTTGCAGTATTAGTTGGTGTAACCGTAGGTGTCGCTGTATTTGTTGGTGTTACAGTATTTGTTGGAGTTACTGTTGGCGTATTTGAAGCAGTTTGAGTTGGTGTTGGAGCAATACAATATTGATAACTAACACAATTACCACTACAAGTAGAATAAACATACCCTGAAGGACATGTATATCCTGATGATATATAATTTCCTGAAAGGTCTTGTGCTAACGTGAACGATGTAACACCACTAGTACTAAAAATAACATTTAAATCCGATAATGAAGTTGCACCAGTTAATTGAGATAATGTGTTATCATAAATCTCACATCCAAAACCAGCAGGGTTTGTACTACCTCCTGGAGCATTCAGTCCGTATAATTCTAATGTATGATTACCTGCTCCAATTTCAACAGGATAAACATGCCAATATGTAAACGCACTTAAAGATAAAGAATAAGTTGCTGGTGGTACTTTAGTATTTAAAATTTGAACACCGTCCAATACAAGTCTGAATTCATTATCTGCAGCGATACCAACATAATATGTTTTTGTTGATATAAATCCAGTTAAACATTGTGAAAATCCTAACCAAGTGTTAATTGGTGTCGCATTTAATGCTGTAGTATCCCATATTCCAGTTCTGTTTAAAGGACCTTGGTTAGTTACTGTGGTTGGATTTGCCCAAATATTTGGAGTTGTTACAATTCCATAAGTTGAACCCGTTCCGCAAACAGAAAATCCTGGTTTATAAAATACCGCACCATATTGTGAATATAACAAATATTTAATTCTAACCGCGGGTAACGGTGATGACGGTGGTGTCGCATTCGTAACTATTTCCCTAAAACAAGAATTGTCGTCGTAAGGAGTCCAAGTATATAGGGAATTACAGTCTGAACAGTTATATGCCATTTATTAATTTATTATATCTTATAATTATAAGAATTGATTATATTTTGTATAGTTGTCAAATTCAAGAACAAATTACAAAATTACTAATTTTGCCCGCCGTGTTTATTAGAACCGCATAATAATCGGACCCAAAACCCATTTTAATCCATTTATTTTGACCATTGTATACGTTATACAAAATAATACCTACCGCAGTTTCGTAAACTGTAACTCCAACAACTGGAACTGAATTTGCTTCACTAATAAAAGTGTAATAATTTTCTAAAGTGATTGTGTCATTACAAGTACTTCCCGAAGTATTATATCTGTTTTGTCCAATTGCATGTTTTGCGATTGCTGGTGTTAGAGATGGTGATGGTGTAAATGTAGGTGTACAAGTTTGTGTTGCGGTTTGTGTTTGTGTTTGCGTTGGTGTTTGTGAAAACGTCGGTGTTTGACTGGCAGTTTGTGTTGGAGTCAATGTTGGTGTCGGTGTAAATGATGGTGTTGGTGTTGGCGTTATATAAACAATGTCTCCATCAATACATCCATTAACATCTACAATTTTTATAACAATATTCGTTTCATCATATGGCGGTGGAACGTCAAAAACATAAGGAAATGTTGATACTGTTGCGACATATACACAACTTGCACTAAATGAATTACAGTAGTAAACATCTACTGGTGTATTTGCGGTTACTGATTTTATGGTTACTTGTTGACTCACGATACTGTTGTTGTTCCAGAGATTATGCAATTATTACCATCAATCAACTTTAACATGTAAGCAGATAAATTGTTATAAGGTGCTGGTATGTCAAAAACATATGGTATTGAGCTTGTTGTTGTTATATAGAAACAAGACGAACCATTTGTTTGACAAACATACACATCATAAGGTGTTTGTCCTGTTACATTAGATATTGTTACTTGAACTGCCATTATTATTTAAATATTTAACATCCGTATGTTCCAAAGTTTATATTCGGATTGTCCGAACCAATAATACATGCTCCACATATATTAGCCCCTGTTGAGAAGTATTGACCTTGTGTACATGCATCAACCGCTCCATAAGATTCTCCCGCAGGAATAAACACACCGAATGAAGTTGAATTATTGTTTGATAATTTACTACTACATGATATGTAACTATTACGGTATTGATAATAAACAATAATTTCAACTGTTGTATCAACAGTTACAGGTGTATCTAAAATTACAGATGCCCCCATATAGTCATCAATCGTTCCTCCAAGACAAGGTTGCATATATCCACCAGCTCCAGTCACTGTTTGTTGAGGGGGAGTAACAGGTGTTAAACAATCATCACAAGAAGTATAAACTGTTGATGGAGCATTTGCAAAATAGTTTCCTTGGAATGTTATTGGTGTCATTGTAGGTGGTGCAATATAATCTACTTCAAATCTTCCATTATAAACCCAACAATTTCCTTGGTCATCTTTAAAGGATTCTCCAACAATAACTGTGAATGACACTTGTTGAGTTTGAATTACCTGAGCAAATGATGTGAACTTACCAAATTGTATTTGTTGACAACTTTGATAAACATAAACCCAAACAGGAGTTGGTGTTGGTGATTTTGTTATTGAAGGTGTTGGTGTGTTTGATGCTGTTTGTGTTTGAGTTGGTGTTACTGGTGGCGTTTCAGTTGGAGTATTACTTGGTGTTTCAGTTGGAGTACTTCCAAGTGTTGATGTTGGTGAAGGAGTTGGTGTTTGTGTTAATGTTTGGGTTGGTGTTACTGGTGGAGTTGCGGTTGCCGTTGGCGTAAGTCCTGCAGTTGCCGATGGTGTTTGAGTAGGTGTTGTTGTCACTGATGGTGTCGGTGTTGGCACATTTGAACAGTTTGCACAATTTGAGTAAATTTGGAATATTTGATTAACAATAGAGTTTGAAGAGAAATTAGTATCATTTCTTGTATATGTCACACAAACATTCTCATTATTAATTAAAGCAAAGAATGTCATTCCTGTAACTACAGTTATTCCATTGTATGATAAATTACTTGAAGTATAAAGTTCCATGCCTGTGTTGCAGTTTGTAAGAACCTTAACAGAAACACAACTAAATGTTTCATCTAACATATTGAAAGTTGCTTGACCTGCAACATCCACAGTTCTTGTTATTGTTACTGTAGGTGTTAATGGTATTGTTGGCGTAACTGCTGGTGTATATCCACTCATTGAAAAGGTAACCGCCTTTCCATCACAAATAATTCCTGTTGGAGATGGTGTCGGAGTAACTCCGATAGAACCTATATCAAAATTGACATCGTCACAAGCAACACTTGGTGTAGGTGTTGGTAATGGTTCCCAATCACAATCAAAATAAGCATTAAAATTAAATGTATTACAGTTAATTGGTGTTGGTGTTGGTGTAGGACAAATTCCACCTGTAAACCCATTGGCCAATATATCAGGACATTGTGAATAACAAGGAGAAGCTCCTTGTAAAATACAAGTACCTCCAAGACTACTTGATAAACACCAATACTCTGTTGAACCTGTTACATAATAAATGTAACCTGTTGTCGCACCATCACCCACATAATATGGTTTACCATTATAAAATCCAGTTTCGTCATAATTTCCGTTGTAGTTAATTACGCTTGAAAGTGTTGAACTTAAACAAAATGATGTATAGATACATGCTGGTGGTGTAGATGAAACAGTCGGCGTATTTGTAGGTGTTGGATAAGGTGTTGGAGTTGGAGTTGGTTGTGCCAAACAATCAAAACAATTCTGGTATAATGGTGAACCAATGTTATCTCCACCTGGACCTGAAAATTCAACAAACCCATAACATACACCATCATAAACATATGCTGCGCCTACAAATGCTGTGTCTTCCTCAACATTGAAATAAAATACTTCTCCATCGGAACATCTTGTTAATAACGCGGCTTTATTACTTGACCTTGGACAAATTGGGTCACCACATCCTGCACCTGTCATTAAGAATGAAACTCCTGCTCCATTATATTGAGGACCTGAACCATCATTAACAACCGTAGTTGCACATCCATCAAATGATGTACTTCCTGTAATGTAATAAGTTACTCCAATCGTTGAGGGAATTGCTGGGTCATTAAATCTGAAAATATTCTCACTATTAGAACAATCTACAAATTGAACCGCAAATCCTGGTGTTGGTGTTGGTGACGCAGTTATACTTGGTGTTGGTGTCTGAGTTTGTGACGCAGTTATACTTGGTGTTGGTGTCTGAGTTTGCGACGCAGTTATACTTGATGTTGGTGTTATAGTTGGCGTCGGGTCTGGCGTAGGTGTCTGAGTTTGTGATGCTGTTATACTTGGAGTTGGTGTCTGAGTTGGTGTTGGTGTTTCACTTGGTGTTTCACTTGGTGTTACTGGCGGTGTTTCACTTGGTGTTACTGGCGGTGTTTCACTTGGTGTTACTGGCGGTGTTTCACTTGGAGTTACTGGCGGTGTTTCACTTGGTGTTACTGGCGGTGTTTCACTTGGTGTTTCACTTGGTGTTGGCGTAGGTGTTGTAGTTGGATATGGACTTGCGCCAGGACTTAATGTTGGAGTTTGAGTTGGAGTTTCTGAAGGTGTCTGTGTTGGAGAAGGTGTTGGTAGAGTACAATATTGAATGTCGGTAACTCTTCCATCTTGAACACTTGGCAGTCCAACATGATAAACTTGTAAGTTATTCGGGTCATTATAATATCCTGGCGTATTAACAGGATTTATTAATGATGCGTCGGCGTATAAATCAGTACCCACACCCAAAGAACCACAATAATAAATTGTTAATGGATATAATTGAGCACAAGCATCGTTAAGTGATAATCCTGAGAAACCATTGAAGGAAACAACAGAACATATTGGTGTTGGAGTTTGGGTTGGTGTTTCTGTATTTGTAGGTGTTTGTGTTGGAGTTTCACTTGGTGTTTGGGTATTAGTTGGAGTTGGGTCAACAGTACAACAAGTTAAATTATTAGTTATTGTAGACGTTATTCCTAAAGCTGTTGGTACATCATTTATATGATAATACAAATATGGCACCCCGATAATATTATTATTACATAAAGTATTATAATAAGGGTCAGCAGAATAAAAAATCATATCTAAAGAAAAACCCGTATTACAATCATAATACCACGCCCAAACGGTATTATTCCAATTTGTTGTAGTGTTACCCGTAGCACTATCTATATCATTATTAGTAACAATAACATCATAATATGTACAACTACACGGAGTAGTTTCAGTAGGTGTTTGTGTTTGAGTTGGAGTTGGTAGTAAACAGTATTGAATGTCAGTGACTCTTCCATCTTGAACACTTGGCAGTCCAACATGATAAACTTGTAAGTTATTCGGGTCATTATAATATCCTGGTGTATTAACAGGATTTATTAATGATGCGTCGGCATATAAATCAGTACCCACACCTAAAGACCCACAATAGTAAATTGTTATTGGATATAGTTGAGCACAAGCATCGTTCAATGATAGTCCTGAAAAACCGTTGAATGAAACAACAGAACATATTGGTGTTGGTGTTGGTGTAACAGGTGGTGTTGAATCTGGCGTTGATGGTGGTGTTGAATCTGGCGTTGGCGTAGGGGTTGTAATGTCACCAGGGCAGTAAGTACCACAAGTACCTATTAAAGTTAAGAATCCTACAGGTCCAGTCAATCCTCCACTGACACAAATACTACCACCGTAATCTAAAGATTCATTAGCATGATAAACCCCATTACAATCATAATAATAGAAACCAGTCAACGGCCCTGAATTATTATAGTAATCTTGACAATCAATACAAGGGATTGTTGGTGTTGGTGTTGGAGTCACAGATGTTTCGGTTGGTGTTGGTGGAGGAGAACAAGCTCCGTCATAACCATATATGTATATTGGAGTAAAACCATCATAATTCACATTTATAAATGAGGCAACTCCTGACGAACCGAAGAAGTAACATTGGAATGTTCCATCACTGTCTGTGATTGTTATATTTTGTCCTGGAACACCTACAGAATAGTAAACATCTAAAGTATAAGTTCCAACTTGTGTTGTTTCTAAATTAGTTCCATCACCTGTTTGGTTTGGTAGAGGAACTCCTCCAGCATAAGTCGCTTGGACTCCATTGAAGTATACATCGTTTATGACAATGTCTAGTGAACTATTACTTATGAAAATATTTGCAGCCATTAATTTATTCTTACTCTATAAATAACCTGACTATTGGTTTTTAAAGATATTAAAATATAGTTTTATTGAAAACTAAATAAAGATAGGTTTAGACTATATTTATCATATATGAAACTTCTAAAGACCATAAAGAAAATTATACAAGAAGCTGAGGACCAGTATAACGCTGCCTCAGAAACAAACGTACCCTTAGAAGAATTGGATAGACTAGAAAAACACTATAAGGACTCATTAAAACTCCTTAAATTATACAATTCAAAACAAGAACAAAAAAAGAAAATATAGTTTAATTTTTTATTGCCTCACAAATTCCACCCTCAGATTTGAGCTCAAAGCCTTTGTTCTTTAACCAGTTATAAATCTCATCTTTTTTATCTTGAGATAAATTATAATCTTCAAAAATAATAAAATTGGGTAATGAAACTTTAGTTTCATCAATCCCCATAATTAATTGAGCATCTAACCCTTCAACATCAAGGTGTAACCAATCAATTTGCCCACCACATTCTGATAGAATCAAATCGGTAATACTAATAGAGCTTTTTTTAGTTGAGTGAATTTCTTCTTTTTCCCAATGTTTAATAACACTTTCAACTATGGTATTTGTATATCCCTCACCTCCCTCAAAAAATTCAACCTCTCCACCATTTGGTGTTATTAAATTTTGAATTGGTTTAACGAGTGAGTTTTTAGTATAATTTTGTTTTAACTTATTAAATTGTTTGTCTGAAGCTTCAACTAAAACAACCTTACATTCTCTATTTTGAACTATTGGTACCCACTCTCCAAACTCACCATCATGTGTTCCGATAACTAACCCTGTTGGGAATTTTCCATTAGATAATAATGATTTATTATAGGCCCATAAAGACTTATAGAAATGGTTTCCGTGCTCCATGATGTCCCATTTTTTGGTATACACAATTACTCCTCTTGAATCAAGAATTTCAACATCAAACATTTCTGTATTAGGATATGTAGCAAACCAATTATCATTTAAGTTTGATGACCATTGTACATCTCCACTAACATGCTTTCTAATGTTTAACTTTAATGGTAAATTTTTGTTGTATTTGCTAATGTGTCCAACACTAACTTTAATACCGTCTGAATTATATGTTACTGTTATCATTTCTTATGTTTTTCTATAAAATAATTTATGTCTTGACTCCATAATGTCATCGCTTCTTCTTTAATCTTACTTTCTTCCCAATCCCACCAAGCAATATCTAAGAGGTCTTTAATTTGTTGTTCTTCAAATCTGTACTTTAAATGTTTTGCAGGATTACCACCAACAACGGAAAATGGTTCAACGTCTTTGGTTACTAATGCACCCGCAGCAACAATTGCTCCGTGTCCGATTTTAATACCAGACATTATTGTTGACTTGGCACCAATCCAAACATCACTACCAACTATAATATCACCTTTACAAGATGGATGACCCATCTCCATGTGTAATGATGCAATTTCAGGTGTAACAGGTCCCCACAGTTGGGAGGATGTTGTTATCCAATCAGGTCTATGGTTTGCATGTAAAAAGAAATTACAATCTCTTCCGATAGAACAGTATTTCCCAACGTGTATATGGTAATCATTACTCCAAGAAATTATGTTGACGTTTCTATCAAAATAACTTCCTCTATCAGCATGCCATAAATGTATATTCTCAATCATTAGTTAGTTACGTTAAGTGTACTATGTTTTATTTTTTTAATTGTATTGGTAATATCATATTCAACACCCATATATTTAAATAACACTTTTGGAATATTAAATTTATCAAACCCTAAATCAATGAGTGAGTCTTTATTAATTACATAATCATAAAAGGTATCATTTATAGTAATCCTTACCTCTTTTGGTTCAGAAACATAATAAAATAATAGTTTTATTGTCTCATCAACCTCATCGTTTTTATTTATAAAAAATTTAACTCCTTCTGCTGGTGATGAATTGAAAAAGTCGTGACCTTCGTAGTAATATATTTCATCTTCTACAGGCGTTTCTGCAATTTCAGATTTTGTTGTACCAATAATTCTTTCTAACCATTTAAATGCGTGGTCTCCTTTAACCGCAAAATAACTTTCTTCTGAGATTAACGACTTAAATTGTGTTAGATTCTTTCTATCAAAAATCATAAGGTGTAATCCTACTTTCCATATCTCATTTCCTCTTTTGGATGGGAAAATTATATTTTCATGTGGGTTGTCAAAATAATGTTTTACATTATCATCAATTTTTAAATCATATATCATATGGTAAAAACAATCATAATTTAACATTAATGCAATATCACTTAATTGTCTAACTTGAAGTAATCCCGCCCATCCGTAGTCAGGATATGTTGTTGTTATTACAATTTTCTCATCACCTAAAGGTAGTTGTCTCCATATGTACATTGCCCTTTTGGGCCAATCTAACACAGGATTGTCTTTGGTTAAGAAATAGTAATCACATTGTTTTTGAATACTTTCAGGTAAAACAATAGGACTAACCACTATAACATCTAAACCATAAGATTTAACTATGCCAATATTTTTCTCAAGAACATCTAATTTTTCCTGATTATCACAGTAAGTACTGATTAACGCTACTTTATTCATTGTCCTTCAGTTGGTTCTTTTAAGATATCCATTAGGGTTAAATGTTGCATTCTCACCATAAAAATCACACCATTTTCTATCAACCGTAAAGTCTTTATTGTTATTGATAATTTCATCCATAACCTGTAATGGTCCACCACCATATGTTGGGTTATAACCTAAATCACTTAATACTCCGTCTTCAATAATATAGTACGAACCTAAAGTTACTACTGATTTGAATTTATTGAACGCCTCCAATACTTCGTGAGCATGATGTGAACCATCATCAATTACCAAAACTTTTTCAAAACCGTTAGCCAAACTAATATCATAGTTTTGATATCCTTCAGTGAATCGTTTAATTCTTGAGTTATTAATAATTTGTGGGTCAGTAACATCCTCCATTATATTAATTGTATGAACTTCTCCCTTACCGATAATATCTAATAAGTCAGCGTAATATAAGGCACCACCTCCTTTGTAAGTACCAATCTCAATAATTAAGTCAGGTTTAAGTTCATTTATTATCATTTGATACATCGTAACATCAAATGGACATTTGTGCATTATAACCCCTCTATATGTCGTATTTAAATGTCCTATTTCAATAGACTTTAAATCAGTATTAAATGTTTGTAATGGTTTCTTCTTGTATATCGCAACAGAATCATTCCATAATCTATCTCCTTCGTGTTCTGCTGGTGGAGTTGTCTCATCTATGTAGTGTTCAACTAATTCAATATCATATCCTTCTCTTTTACCCCACTTTTCTAAGGCTTTCCAACTATCAATATAGAATCTCCAATTGTCACCAGGCCATCCGTGGTATGGTCCATTTGAAGGTGCTTGAACATATAGATAACCACCAGGTTTTACCACTCTACACATTTCTAAGAATGTTACCCAAAACATATCATCGTGTTCAAAACAAGACGATGATGTAACAATATCAAAATGTTCATTATCAAAAGGGATATTATGAGCATCAGAAACAACATCAACATTTGGACCTGCTTCCATATCCAAACCAGTGTAGATTCCTTTCTCAAAAATTGGTTTTAATGTTCCGTTAACATCGTATGAACCAACGTCAAGAATTTTTTTACCCTCTAAGTTTGGAGTGTATTTTATTGCGAATTTTTCCGCGTTTACATAAGCTGAATGATGCATGTTATTGTATTTTTAAAAGATTATTATAAATTTTGACCTTACTATGGGTTTTAACTATCTCAATAATATAAGATTTTTTTTCTAAAAAAACATTTGATAGGTAAAAAACCCAATAATTCATTAGTTGTTGATTCTCTAATTTTTCAATGATATTACCATCTAAGTCAGATATTATGAAATCAACATTCTCATCAATCTTTTTAGAAGTTAAAAATGAGTTCTTCTCAAAGAAAATAGAATTGTTTGAATAGGTTACTAACAATTCTTCACAATCAAGTACAGTGTTTCCATATGTCCTCTCTATGGATTGGAATCTACCAATGTCTTTTAGCCCGTGAAAGAATACCACATCATTTTGATGTTTTGGTAACACCAAAAATGGAGACAACCCTGTCATATGAAATGGATGATTGGTATCTGAAAATTTACCCATATCAATGTCGTCACATTCTTCAATATCACATAAATGAAGACAATCAAATAATTTATATTTTGAAAGAATTAGATTAGCTGAGTCCTCATCATGAAAGGCAAATATACCAGGTTCACTATCCTTATACGTTTCATATAGGTCAATCTGTTCTTGGAAAAACCATCTTGAATTTTCATCAAACAACATAATGTTTGTCTTTCTTCTTGGATAAACACATACCTCTACCCCAACTTTATTCGCAACAATATCAATCGTACTGGTCCACTGCTCACCTTCAACCAATCCACTTAAATAAATTCTGTCATGAGTGTGTGAATTGATTAATGGAAAGTTGGTTAATCTTGAAAAATACTTACTGATGTCGTCAGCACTAACTGTTAAGCTAACATCACTATCAATAAAGATGAATTTTTTGTTTGGTAAGAAATTCAAAACATCCAACATTAATTTTGGTTTGGAGCTAATAATGTTTTCATCTCTTCCTCTATAATCTTTTTTTCCCTCAGGTATGTCAATTCTTTTGAATATAAATTGACCACTTGTTAAAAATTTTTTAGGTATTTGATAATCAAAATTTATGGTATAGATAACACACATCCTATTAGAATATTTGTTAATTGAATCCATCAAATATGGCACTGTCTGAGAGTAATTCTCTGTAAATCCAAACACCCAATAAAAGTCTTCAGCAAACTGTTTATCATATCTACCGAATATTTGGTTTCCAACCTTTTGAAAAATGGTGTGGTTCTTCCTAATAAAATGATAGATTAACTTCTCCTCTTTATTTACAATTAACTTACCACCACTCCAACAAACATCGTAACTGTTTTTTCCACCATTATTTGTTTCGGTATTCATTGAGTAGATTATCTTGGTCTTATAGTTGTTCATCGCAATGACAGATAACTCTTGTTCTCCGTAACCATATATGTCTTCCTGTACTAATGTTTCATAGTATCTATCGGTCTTCATTAAGTCGTGGAATTCTTTGGTATTTCTAACAATCATCAAAGGCCCACTCAATCTGTTATGGTATACTTCATCACCCACAGAGATAAAATCATAACGATTAACACTATCCAATATGGTTTGATTAATATCACCAAACATTGTATCAATATCGTATATTCCAACATATGGGTAGTTTCCAACGTAGTCAGAAAACATCTCAAAATAAGCTAATTTGAAATCAATAATCTTCTTTGGGTGTGATATCTTATCAACTTTAATGTTTGATGTTTTATTAAATCTCTCTAAAAATTCAGTTTCATCTATGTAATTTAAATGAAAGTTGTCATGTTTAATTTGAGAAAAATCGTACTCTCTATCGTTGGTAAAGAAGTAAAAGTCGGCACAGGATATTGTCCCTATTGTTTCAAGATGATACTGGAAATAGTCAGGTATTTTACCTAACCACACTTCAACTAACCCTACTTGTTTTTCCACTATTATAATGTTTTATTCCAATATTCTAAAAAATTAGATATTGTTTGTTTATCTCTTTTTTCCAATTCTAATAAATGGTCTCTAACCAACCCAATCGTTTGGTCTGCCCATTTTATATTGTTCATCCCATATGCAACACCGCACATTTGAATAGGGTTTTCTAATCTATATTCCGATGGTGTTATATTCTCATTTGGATTCAAAATAATACTCTTGGTTCCACACAGAGCGGCTGCCGTGGTATAATATGACTTATCATCAAAAGTTAAAACATATTCATACTTGTTGAACTCGTCCGTTAAATAATCAAGATTTTTTTGTCCGTTATAATGTGATATTTCTGTTGACCCAAATTGTTTTAAAAATTCTAACCCCCATTCAGGAGTATTCTTATGGATTATATGTCCAAAACCTTTTCTACTTGGATTATTTTTATCATAAAACTTATCAAACTTATAATCAAAAATAGTCAATTTAGTTTGTTTAATTCCTTCAGGAACTTGAAATGTTCCAAAATTACAAACATATTCATTATCACCAAATGTCTCCCATTGCACAGACTCATAATCGTGTAATACCCATCTTACATTATGAATTGTATTCATCGGGTTACCCCACGTTATTTGAGTGTATATTGAAACTGTTCTTTCAGGATTATATCCAAATGGTGTCCAATAAAATTTATTCCACCACCCATCATCTTCATTTCTTTTTTCAACGGGTATTACTCCAATATTTTCATGAGGATAAAACGGTTCATTAAAAATATAAACGTAGTGACCCTGATTAGCCAGCTCATAAGCCAACCTATGACAAGCAATTGATGCACCCTTTGTCTCATACCCAATTGAATGAATTGTATCTACAATAAAAGTTATTTTATCTGAACTATGTTTAAGGACCATGTTAATTTTTTTTGAATTTACCAGGAACTCCAACATATGTCCCACCTGTTATAATATTTTTTACAACCGTTGCATTTGACCCAATTGTTACATTTGAACACACATGAATTTTTTCTCTGATTGAAGAATTAGTTCCCATATAAACATTTTCTCCTAAAATAACATTACCCGAAATAATAGCACCTGGCATCGCACTAAAGTAATCTCCAATTATTGAATCATGACCGATTTGATTTCCTCTATTTAATATTGAATGTTTTCCAACTTTAATATTGGTTGTTAATATTGAATACGCTCCGATAAAACTTCCTTCACCGATTTCAATATTGTTATCCATACTAAGAACTGTTGGGTGAACAAACGTGAAATATTTTGTTTCTTTTGGAAGTGAGTCAACAATTCTTTTTCTATCGTTTACATCCGATACCGCGACCATCATAACATATTCAGACGGGTCAAATGAACTAATAGGTTTAGTCTTTTCTGTTACATAGTCATCATCAACAAAGAAGGTCACATCTTGACCTATCTGTACCGCAACCTCACGAGCATGCCCCCCGTATCCAAATAATGCTAATTTCATTTGTTATAAATTTCGTATTTTGATAAGTCAGGATAAGGTAATTCCAAATCCGCATTATGTTTTTTTGTCCCATCTAAATTGTAGAACTGTGTCATCATCAATAACCCTCTTGCCGAAAGTTCTGGCATCATATAAAAATTCCAACCGAGCATGTCAAAATGGTCATCATGATATGAACATTCTCTCCTTCCACTAAATCTTGCTCTTTTGAACCATAACATCGCCTGATAATCATCGGTAATAATTGCACCACCTTTGCTCAATTTTAAGGTCTTATACGGACCTGTAAAAGATAAACACATGTGAGTACCCGCTTGGTACATATCAGCCGTAAATCTGAGTGCTGAGTCTACTACGTTGGATGGTGATAGGGTATAGGCTCCTTTGATTGTTTTTCCTTCAACAGGTGTAAAATTAACTTTCAATCCTGCATGAATTATTTCACAAGGAACCGAAGGATATGTCTTTGATGGACAATCAACAGTATCACTCGTTAATGTTTTTTTAATGTTTTTTTCATAGTATAACGCCAAAAATAATGCGTTACTCATGTTATCTAATGCGATTGCATGAGGGGCTCCCGTGTAGTCACACAGAGCTTTTTCAAAATCTTCTGTTATTTTATGTACTCCTTGTGCCATAATATTTAGTTTTCAATTGAAATTATAACACATATCCTTTATATTTTCAATAAATAATTTAACAAATGAGCAAACCTAAAATTTATGCCCACGGTTCTTACGTTGGTGACACAGGATATAATCAACACACAAGAGATTTTTTCAGACATTTAGATAAACACGCAGATATTAAAGTTAGAAACTTTACTGTCGGTAAATCGTGGAAAGGATACAATAAAAATGCTCATGATAATGAACATTATTTTAATGAGATTGATAAAAAATTATTATACAAACAAATCCTTTGGAACTCAGATAAAACAAGAGGTGATTTCCCTTTATACCCTGATGTATCTAAAGAGTTTGAACCTGATGTCAATATTGTATTGTGTGAAACAAATCATCACATTTTTTACGATAACTACGATGGTCCAAAAATTGCCTACAACGTATGGGAATCAACCTTACAACCTCAACAATACTTTAATAAGTTAAAAGAGTTTGATGAAATGTGGGTTCCATCAAAATGGCAAAGAGATTGTACCATTGCACAAGGTTATGACCCAAATAGAATTAAGGTGGTACCTGAAGGTGTTGATGTAAACACATTCTACCCTGACACAGAGGTTACTCACCCATTAACAAAAGATAAGTTCACATTCTTTTTAGCAGGAAGATGGGATTATAGAAAGTCCATCAAGGAGGTTATTGAAACTTTTGTAAACACATTCAATAATAACGAACCTGTTGAATTAATTGTTTCTGTTGATAACCCATTCTCAAATGATGGATTGAATTCAACTGAAGAAAGATTAAAACATTATGGTTTGGAAGATGATAGGATTAAGATTCTTCATTTCCCACCAAGAGAAGAATATATTAGACTATTAAAATCTTGTAGTGTATTTGTATCTTGTGCAAGAGCTGAAGGTTGGAACTTACCTCTTATTGAAGCGATGGCTTGTGGTACTCCATCAATCTATTCAGATTGTTCAGGTCAATTAGAATTTGGTGAAGGTAAAGGTATTCCTGTTAAGATATCACACGAATTACCAGTAAGTGCTAGCACATATAATCATTTCAATGATAATGTTGGAAATTATTATGAACCCGATTTTGATGATTTAGGTGAAAAGATGATTGCGGTTTATGGTGATTATAAAAGATATAAAACATTTGCATTAGTAGAATCAGAACAGATTAGAGAAGAATTTAATTGGGAACGTATTGCTGAAATAGGATTGGAAACAATTAACGATTTCTTAGAAAGAAAACCTTGGTTAGATAAACCAAAAAAAGAAAATAGATTTATTATAAATTACTTAGATGGTCCAAGATTTGAAGTTTTAGGTGATGAGAAAAAAGAATATTTTGTTGAGTTCATCAATGGTGATAATGATAAGGTAATTCATTCTCAAACAATTACCAATAATATGTGGGTTGCCAGCTCCAAAAAATATTTCATTCCTTGGATTATAAAAGTTAACGGAGAAATTGTTGATAGATTTAGTTTGGAGAATAAAACTGTTTTAATCTCTTTTGAAACAAAGGCTATCGGTGACACATTAGCATGGGCACCTTATGCAATTGAATTAATGAATGAAAAAAAATGTAAGGTTGTTTTAAGTACATTCCACAATGAATGGTTTGAAGGTTCCAAAGATTATAGTGACATTTCATTCATAAAACCTGGTGAGTCAACTAATTGTGATGTGGTCTATAGATTAGGTTGGTTTAAAGATGATAATCAAACTTGGAGAAAGTTTGATAATTATCCAACTCAGATTAATCTAATTCCTCTACAACAAACCGCAACAGATATCTTAGGTTTGAAATACAGGGAGATGAATTATAGTTTAAATTTCACACCTAAAGCAAGACCAATAAAAAAGAAATATGTTGTTTTTGGTCCTCAATCAACTGCGGGTTGTAAAGAATGGGTTTTTGAAAATTGGGTTACCCTTTCAAAAATGTTAAAAGAATTGGGATATGAAGTTGTAATTTTATCATTAAAGAAATACAATATTGATGGTGTCATACACAACCATACCAAAGATTGGTCTGAAGTTATGAATGTTTTATTCCACGCAGATTTCTTCGTAGGTTTAAGTTCAGGTCTATCTTGGATGAACTGGGCGTTAGGTAAAAAAACAGTTATGATTGCAGGATTCAGTGAAAATAATCATGAGTTTTCATATAACATGACAAGAGTTTCAAACAACCTTTGTATTAAATGTTGGAATGACCCTGTGTTAACGTTTGATGGTGGTGATTGGGATTGGTGTCCAGTTTATAAAGGAACTGAGAGACAACATATTTGTCAAAAATCTATCACACCATTACAAGTGTTTAATAGTTTGCCGTTATAATTTAAAGTGATTTGTAAACAACAAGAATCTTTGGAACATCTTGTCTTTCACCATGTACAAGGAAAAAACAATCAATTTTTCCTGATTCAGATTTGATGTATATTTGATTGTCTTCAATCTTATCAACCCAATGTGGTGTGTATTCGCCGTTTGGTGTTAGCTGAACTGTTGTTGTATTTACATCTACCAACCCTGACCAATATTCAGGTAATTCAATTATATCTGAGTTTGTTCTTCCCCTATGATAAACTGCATGTTCAGGTCCTTCCAAACAACCATAAGTAATTCTATATCCTTCTTTTGTTGGGTGGGCAATATCAAACGATTTTGTTGTCGCACTTAACGAACCAGTAATTGTTGTATTTCCTGAGGTTGTTGTATTTCCCGTATAGTTAAAATTGACATATGCGTTAATAGAATCATCATTAACATCAAAAACAGCACCCGTGTCTCCTGATATACCCCACAACAAATTAGAGGTAGGGTCATCAATCACTTCCATAAACGTTCCTGTCTGACCAGTTACAGTTAATATACTCGCAGAACTATTACCTGAAAGCACGGTTACACCATTTACGGTTAAACCTGTAGACTTTATGTTATTAGTATCAAAAACGTTTATATTTGCCATTGTTTATAAATATCAATTATTTTTTATTTTGTCTTATGGACATCCACCTACGTAATTTGTTGTGACTCCATCTATTGTAGCGTTACTTGTATAGGAATACCCATTTGTTTCTGCAACACTTGCACTTCCGTATCCACAATTTGAAATAGTACCATTTATATTATCAATTATTTGAACTTCGGTATAGTCAGGTGTGGTGGATATTAATTCATAAGTTATAACATCATTACTATTAACTGAAAACGAATTATTACCTTGTCCAGATTGGTTTACTATTAAAACAGCGTTCTTGTATATGTTCAAAGTATTTGTTCCAGTGTTTATAAAATTATTTGTCCATGAAATTGTAAATGTTCCTGGTGGTGTTTCTGTTGGTGTTTGAGTTGGTGTTTGGGTAGGAGTTTGGGTAGGAGTTTGGGTAGGAGTTGGGGTTTGGGTAGGACAAGTTGTACAAGCTTCGTATGGTATTGCATAATAATATCCTCCTAAAGTATTCAATAGTATTTGGAACATTCTAACTGTTTCAGTTCCTTGTAATTTTAACCAAATAAAATTAGACGTTGCTCCATCAATAATTGCACTTCTTACTTGTATACTATTATCACAGAAATCTGAACCAGCAGTTCTACTGTTAATTATTCTGAAATTATCAATAGGAATTATCCCACTTTGATAACATACATCACTTTGGCTTGTGAAACTAAATGATGCTACAAATGTTGCAAATGGTGTAGGAGTTGGTGTTGGTGTTACTGCTGCGGTTCCTGTTTGTGTTTGAGTTGGTGTTGGTGTTTGTGATGCAGTTATACTTGGTGTAGGTGTTTGTGTTTGACTAGCAGTAATTGATGGTGTAGGAGTTTGAGTCTGAGTTGCGGTATTAGTTGGTGTAGGAGTTTGAGTCTGAGTTGGTGTCTTAGTTGAAGTATTTGTCGGAGTATTTGTTTGAGTTGCGGTATGTGTTGGAGTTGGTGTTATACCTGGTGCATCACAATATACGTAATCAATACATCCACCACTACATACTGAATAAACCGCAGGATAAGTACAAGTATACCCTGAAGATAAATAATAACCTGAAGTATCTTGTACTATTTCAGCTGTTGTGTATCCGCTACTTGACCAAATAATATTCAAATTACTTGTTGAAGTTGCTGCGGTCAATTGGGTTAATGTATTATCATAAATTTCCATACCAAACCCTGCAACTACTCCATAATCTAAACCATATAATTCAAGAGTATGATTACCCGCAGGAATTGTTACAGGATAAACATTCCAATATTTAAATTTATCGCTAGCTGGCATACTACCATAAGTCGTATCAATTATAACTTGACCATCTAACACAAGTCTGAATTCATTATCCGCACCCGTACCAATGTAGTAAGTCTTGGTCGCATTAATTGTTGACGCCGATAAACAAGTTGAAAATCCTATCCAAGTATTTTGTAAAGTATCTGCAGTGTACCAAATTGCACTTCTATTCATTGGTCCCGTAGAACTATTTGGTACTTGATTGTACCAAATGTTATTTGTTGTTGATGTTGCTTGTACTGACCCAGTTCCACCAATAGTATATCCAGAGTTAAAGAATCTTGTACCATTTATTGAATAATCAACAAACCCAGTTCTTTGTAATGGTACTGTATATGTTGGAGGAGTTGCGGCACTTACTGTTTGTTTATAACATTGAGTACTACTATATGGAACCCACCCTGTTCCTGTACAAGATGCACAATTATAAAGAACTGATGATGGTGTTACTGTTTGAGTTGGAGTATTAGTAGGGGTTGAAGTATTAGTTGGCGTATTAGTTGGTGTTGGAGTATTAGTTGGTGTTTGTGTTTGTGATGCAGTTATACTTGGAGTTGGTGTTTGAGTCTGAGTTGCGGTATTAGTTGGAGTTACTGTTTGGCTAGCGGTTATACTTGGTGTAGGAGTTTGGGTTTGTGATGCGGTTATACTTGGTGTAGGAGTTTGGGTTTGTGATGCGGTTATACTTGGTGTAGGAGTCTGAGTTTGAGTTGCGGTATTACTTGGTGTCACAGTTTGTGATGCGGTGATTGAAGGCGTAGGAGTTTGTGTTTGAGTTGCAGTATTACTTGGTGTCACAGTTTGTGATGCGGTGATTGAAGGCGTAGGAGTTTGTGTTTGAGTTGCAGTATTACTTGGTGTTACGGTTTGTGATGCGGTGATTGAAGGCGTAGGAGTTTGTGTTTGAGTTGCAGTATTACTTGGTGTTACGGTTTGGCTAGCAGTAATTGAAGGTGTTGGAGTTTGTGTTTGAGTTATTGTTGGAGTTGGTGTTGAGCCTTGTGTTGGTGTTTGACTAGCAGTAATTGATGGTGTAGGAGTTTGTGTTTGAGTTGCAGTATTACTTGGTGTTACAGTTTGTGATGCAGTTATACTTGGTGTAGGAGTTTGTGTTTGAGTTGCGGTATTACTTGGTGTTACGGTTTGGCTAGCAGTAATTGAAGGTGTTGGAGTTTGTGTTTGACTTGCAGTATTTGTTGGTGTTACTGTTTGAGATGCGGTTATTGAAGGCGTAGGAGTTACTGTTGGCGTTTTTGTTAAAGTAGGACTTGCAGTGATACTTGGAGTTGGAGTAGGACTTGTTCCAACTGTTGCTGTCGGAGTTGTTGTTGGTGTTGTCGTTGGAGTTGGTGTAGGTGGAATAAACGTAAGAACCGCTCTCGCAATTGCATTTATTTTAAAATTACCTTTATTTACCCTAATTGACATTATTTAACTTTATTTACTTAGGACACATTTAGTGTTGCAATCCAATAAGTGGAATAAAGTAGACCAGTATTACTATTTGAATTAATTATAAATCCATTTACCGTCACACTTTCTACCGTCCATACTCTAGCGTCCCCCCCTGTTATGGTTACTGAATAATTTGTGTTAGGAAATTCAGAAGTAAATAATACCTGATAATTTAGAGGTGTACCTGTAAATGTTGTATTTGAAGCAACACCAGATTTAGCTGTTGTTGAACTTGTCACAGTTCCTGTTCCTGCAGCAATAATCCAATTACTACCGTCACTTATAACTTCAATACTGTCGTTATTATTTAAACTTTTTGTATTTGCACTATCAATTGTTTGACTTGAGGTTGTTGCTACGGTAACAACACCAGTACCTCTATTTTTAATAACATAGTTCTTACCATTAACTCCAACAGCAGTCGGTAGAGTTACTGTAATAGTATTACCTGTAATATCTATTAAATAATCATTAACACCTACAGTATAAGTTGCATTAATCCCTGTAGCAGGAAATGTGATTCCCCCTAAGGATTTCAACCCATTTCGTACAATAAATTCGTTCGCCATTATTTTCTGAAATTAAGGGAGAGGTTTCCCTCTCCCGTTTTATTAGTCTTGTTCTTTGTATTCTATCAATACTTTTTCAACATCTTTACGTTCTGCTTGTATGAAGAAACTAACATTTATAACTGATGTTTCAGAATCTATGTAAATTTTATTATCTTCAATCTTAACAAGATAATGTAGTGTTGCTGAACCTATTGGTGTCAATTGAATTGTTATACTATTTTCGTGAACTAATCCTGTCCAATAATCAGGTAATTCTATTACTTTTGATGTTGCAATACCTCTAACGTATACTCCATGTTCTGGTCCTTCTAACACACCGTATCTTAATCTGAATCCTTCTTTTGTTGGGTGAGGGATGTCAAATGATTTTGATGCTGCGGTTAAAGCTCCTGTCATTGTGGTATCCCCTGTTACATTCAATGTTGAACCATCATATCTAAGACCTGCGTTACCTTGAACTGTTCCTGCTGTTCCTGTTGCCGTAACAACAAAAGTATTTGTATTGTTATTTACAACCGCTGAGTTTCCTGAAGTTCCTGATGAACCTGAGCTACCACTTGTTCCACTTGAACCAGAAGAACCTGATGTTCCACTTGAACCTGATGTTCCACTTGAACCTGAACTACCACTAGAACCGCTTGAACCTGATGTTCCTGAGCTACCTGATGTTCCTGAGCTACCTGATGTTCCTGAGCTACCTGATGTTCCTGAAGAACCACTTGAACCAGACGTTCCTGATGAACCTGAACTACCACTTGTTCCTGAAGAACCAGAAGAACCTGAGCTACCTGATGAACCTGATGAGCCAGCTGTTCCTGAAGAACCAGATGTACCAGAACTACCTGAAGTACCACTAGAACCCGAGCTACCACTTGTTCCTGAAGAACCAGAAGAACCTGAGCTACCTGATGAACCTGATGAGCCAGCTGTTCCTGAAGAACCTGATGTTCCCGATGAACCATTTATACCTGAAGTTCCAGATGAACCTGAACTACCTGAAGTTCCTGATGAACCTGAGCTTCCTGAAGTTCCTGATGAACCTGATGAACCAGCAGTTCCCGAAGAACCAGATGTTCCTGATGAACCAGATGTTCCACTTGAACCAGACGTTCCTGATGAACCTGACTTTCCTGAAGAACCTGAGCTACCTGAACTACCTGAAGAACCTGAGCTACCTGAAGAACCACTTGAGCCACTTGTTCCTGATGAACCTGAACTTCCTGATGAACCTGAACTACCACTTGTTCCTGAAGAACCAGAAGAACCTGAGCTACCTGATGAACCTGATGAGCCAGCTGTTCCTGAAGAACCTGATGTTCCCGATGAACCATTTATACCTGAAGTTCCTGATGAACCACTTGAACCTGATGAACCACTTGAACCTGAAGTTCCTGATGAACCAGACGAGCCAGCTGTTCCTGATGAACCAGACGTTCCTGATGAACCAGACGTTCCTGATGAACCTGATGTCCCTGACGCTCCTGATACACCTGAAGTTCCCGAAGAACCCGAGCTTCCACTTGTTCCTGATGAACCTGAACTACCTGATGAGCCAGCCGTTCCTGATGAACCAGATGTTCCACTTGAACCACTTGTTCCTGAAGAACCTGAGCTACCACTTGTTCCTGAAGAACCTGAGCTACCACTTGTTCCTGATGAGCCAGATGAACCAGCTGTTCCTGAAGAACCTGATGTTCCACTTGAACCACTTGAACCAGATGTTCCTGAAGAACCTGATGAACCAGACGTTCCTGAAGAACCTGATGAACCAGACGTTCCTGATGAACCACTTGAACCTGCCGTTCCTGAAGAACCAGCTGTTCCACTTGAACCACTTGTTCCTGAAGAACCTGAGCTACCACTTGTTCCTGAAGAACCTGAGCTACCACTTGTTCCTGATGAGCCAGATGAACCAGCTGTTCCTGAAGAACCTGATGTTCCACTTGAACCACTTGTTCCTGAAGAACCTGAACTACCTGAAGAACCTGAACTACCTGAAGAACCTGAACTACCTGAAGAACCTGAACTACCTGATGAACCAGCTGTTCCACTTGAACCACTAGTTCCTGAAGAACCTGAACTACCTGATGAACCTGAGCTACCTGAAGTTCCTGAAGAACCTGAGCTACCTGATGAACCTGATGAGCCAGCTGTTCCTGAAGAACCAGAGGTTCCACTTGAACCGCTTGTTCCTGATGAACCTGAACTACCTGATGTTCCCGATGAACCTGAACTACCGCTTGTTCCGCTTGAACCTGACGTACCACTTGAACCAGATGTTCCTGAAGAACCACTTGAACCAGATGTTCCTGAAGAACCACTTGAACCACTTGTTCCTGAAGAACCAGAAGAACCTGATGTTCCCGAAGAACCTGAGCTACCTGAAGAACCTGAAGAACCAGCTGTTCCTGAAGAACCAGATGTTCCACTTGAACCAGACGTTCCTGATGAACCTGATGAGCCAGACGTTCCTGATGAACCTGAGCTACCACTTGTTCCTGATGAACCGCTTGAACCTGATGTTCCTGATGAACCTGAAGTCCCACTTGAGCCACTTGTTCCCGAAGAGCCACTTGTTCCTGATGAACCTGAGCTACCTGAAGTTCCTGATGAACCTGAACTACCTGATGAACCTGAGCTACCTGATGTTCCTGAAGAACCTGACGTACCACTTGAACCAGATGTTCCTGAAGAACCTGAACTACCACTTGTTCCTGATGAACCTGAGCTACCTGAAGTTCCTGAAGAACCTGAGCTACCACTTGTTCCGCTTGAACCAGAGGTTCCTGAAGAACCTGATGTACCACTTGAACCTGAAGAACCTGATGAACCACTTGAACCTGATGTTCCTGATGAACCTGAAGAACCTGATGAACCACTTGAACCTGAGGTTCCTGAAGAACCAGCAGTTCCTGATGAACCACTTGTACCTGAAGAACCACTTGAGCCAGACGTTCCTGATGAACCACTTGAACCTGATGTTCCTGATGAGCCTGAGCTACCACTTGTTCCTGATGAACCACTTGTTCCTGATGAACCACTTGTTCCTGATGAACCTGATGTACCACTTGAACCAGATGTTCCCGATGAACCTGAACTACCGCTTGTTCCTGATGAACCACTTGAACCTGACGTTCCTGAAGAACCTGATGAGCCAGCTGTTCCTGATGAACCACTTGTTCCTGATGAACCTGACGTTCCTGATGAACCACTTGAACCTGATGTTCCTGATGAACCACTTGAACCTGATGTTCCAGAAGAACCTGAACTACCCGATGTTCCTGAAGAACCTGACGTACCACTTGAACCAGACGTTCCTGAAGAACCTGATGACCCACTTGTTCCTGAAGAACCTGAGGTACCAGCATCAGTTCTTCTTTCTAATTGATTCGTTGTCGCGTTCCATACCACGACTTGATTTGATGAACTTCCACTTGGGACCACCAAAACTTTTATACCGTTACGGGCTACAAATTCGTTTGCCATGTTGTTTTCCTTTTTTCACTTTCCAAAAGAAAAAATCTTTTATGTTTATTACTCTATAAATATTAAACTTTACATAAATGTTATAGGTTTATCAAAATAAAAAAACCACACTTTTAAGGGTGTGGTTTTTTATTTCATTATTTTTAAAGTTAGAATACAATTCTACTTCCGACTTTGACTGTCCAAGTTCCTGATGTCACAACTGCTTGGAATAGTATATCACTACCACTTACTGTTGTTCGGAATGAGATACCTGTTGTTGCTCCTCCGATATCAGGTGTTGAATAATCAGTGTATTCGGTTGTTGAACCATCCCATACTGACATTACAGTTCCAGCTCTTTTGTTTGTTCCATCAGAAACATAATAGTTGAAGTTTGCAGATACTCCTGATGCCGCTACTATCGTTACCAAAGTTGATGTTCCTGTAGTCACTGTTCCACCTGAATATGAACTTAGATAGAAATTAGTACTATCAAATCTCATATTTGGTTCACCTTGGATTGTTCCCGCAGTTCCTGTCGCAGTTAGAACAAAGTTATCAACATTACTATTAATTAACGCCGAACCACTTGTCCCTGATGAACCTGAGCTTCCGCTAGTTCCTGATGAACCTGAGCTACCACTTGTTCCTGATGAACCTGAGCTTCCGCTAGTTCCTGAAGAACCTGAGCTTCCACTTGTTCCTGATGAACCACTTGAACCAGATGTTCCTGAAGAACCTGAGCTTCCGCTAGTTCCTGATGAACCAGATGTTCCTGAACTTCCACTTGTTCCGCTTGAACCAGATGTTCCAGATGAACCGCTTGAGCCAGATGTTCCCGATGAGCCTGAGCTACCACTTGTTCCTGAAGAACCTGAGCTTCCACTTGTTCCTGAAGAACCCGAAGAACCTGAGCTACCTGATGTTCCTGATGAACCACTTGTTCCTGAAGAACCTGAGCTACCTGAAGAACCTGAACTTCCACTAGTTCCTGATGAACCACTTGTTCCGCTTGAACCAGATGTTCCTGAAGAACCTGAGCTTCCACTTGTTCCTGAAGAGCCCGAAGAACCTGAACTACCTGAAGTTCCACTTGAACCACTTGTTCCGCTTGAACCAGATGTTCCTGAAGAACCAGATGTTCCTGATGAACCACTTGAACCAGATGTTCCTGAAGAACCTGAGCTTCCACTTGTTCCTGAAGAGCCCGAAGAACCTGAACTACCTGAAGTTCCACTTGAACCACTCGTTCCTGATGAACCTGAGCTACCTGATGTTCCTGATGAACCACTTGTTCCGCTTGAACCAGATGTTCCCGATGAGCCTGAGCTTCCGCTAGTTCCTGATGAACCTGAACTACCCGATGTTCCTGATGAACCACTTGAGCCAGATGTTCCTGATGAACCTGAGCTACCTGAAGAACCACTTGAACCGCTAGTTCCTGAAGAACCTGAGCTACCTGAAGTTCCTGAAGAGCCATCTGAACCACTTGAGCCAGATGTTCCACTTGAACCTGAGCTACCGCTAGTTCCTGATGAACCACTTGAGCCTGATGTTCCTGAAGAGCCATCTGAACCACTTGAGCCAGATGTTCCACTTGAACCTGAGCTACCGCTAGTTCCTGATGAACCGCTAGTTCCTGAAGAACCTGAGCTACCTGAAGTTCCTGAAGAGCCATCTGAACCACTTGAGCCAGATGTTCCACTTGAACCTGAGCTACCGCTAGTTCCTGATGAACCGCTAGTTCCTGAAGAACCGCTTGAGCCACTTGTTCCTGAGCTACCGTCTGAACCCGATGTTCCTGATGAGCCTGAGCTACCACTTGTTCCTGAAGAACCTGAGCTTCCACTTGTTCCTGATGAACCTGAGCTTCCACTAGTTCCTGAAGAACCATCTGAACCGCTTGTTCCTGATGAACCTGAGCTTCCTGAAGTTCCTGAAGAACCTGAGCTACCTGAGCTTCCTGAAGTTCCTGAAGAGCCATCTGAACCACTTGAGCCAGATGTTCCACTTGAACCTGAGCTACCGCTAGTTCCTGATGAACCACTTGAGCCTGATGTTCCTGAAGAACCTGAGCTACCTGAAGTTCCTGAAGAGCCATCTGAACCACTTGAACCTGAGCTACCGCTAGTTCCTGATGAACCGCTAGTTCCTGAAGAACCTGAGCTTCCTGAAGTACCTGAAGAACCATCTGAACCACTTGTTCCTGATGAACCGCTTGAACCGCTTGTTCCTGATGAACCTGAGCTTCCTGAAGTTCCTGAGCTACCGTCTGAACCCGATGTTCCTGATGAGCCTGAGCTACCACTTGTTCCTGAAGAACCTGAGCTTCCACTAGTTCCTGATGAACCTGAGCTTCCACTAGTTCCTGAAGAACCATCTGAACCGCTTGTTCCTGATGAACCTGAGCTTCCTGAAGTTCCTGATGAACCATCTGTACCTGAGCTACCACTTGTTCCTGATGAACCATCTGTTCCTGAGCTACCTGAAGTTCCTGATGAACCATCTGTACCTGAGCTACCACTTGTTCCTGATGAACCATCTGTTCCTGAGCTACCACTTGTTCCTGATGAACCATCTGTTCCTGAGCTACCTGAAGTTCCTGATGAACCATCTGTACCTGAAGTTCCTGAAGAACCACTTGTTCCTGAGCTACCGTCTGTACCGCTTGTTCCTGATGAACCATCTGTACCTGAAGTTCCTGAAGAACCATCTGTTCCACTAGTTCCTGAAGAACCGTCTGTACCTGAAGTACCACTAGTTCCTGATGAACCATCTGTGCCTGAAGTACCACTAGTTCCTGATGAACCATCTGTTCCGCTAGTTCCTGAAGAACCACTTGAACCTGAAGTTCCGTCTGTACCACTAGTTCCTGAAGAACCACTTGAACCTGAAGTTCCTGAAGAACCATCTGTTCCACTAGTTCCTGAAGAACCATCTGTTCCGCTAGTTCCTGATGAACCATCTGTTCCACTTGTACCTGAAGTTCCATTAGTACCTTGCTCACCCGCAAGACAAAGTGTAACACCCGCTTGTGTTTTATAACCAGGATTTGAAGAATATGTAATACCCGCAATTAACGTACCCGTTGAAGCGGTATAACCACTAATAAAGATATATTCAATAACATCATCAGGTGCATATACACTTAATGTTTGTCCAGGACCCCATGACATATTTGAATACGATGGCCCATTATAAGTTGTATTTACCGCCTGAAAATAATAATCACCAGCTAAGAATGGTGTACAAATTAATGCAGATGTTCCTGATGTTCCATCCGTACCTGAGGTTCCTGAAGAACCATCTGTTCCACTAGTTCCTGATGAACCGCTTGAACCTGAAGTCCCGTCTGTTCCACTAGTTCCTGATGAACCGCTTGAACCTGAAGTCCCGTCTGTTCCACTAGTTCCTGAAGAACCGTCTGTACCTGAAGTTCCTGATGTGCCATCTGTACCGCTAGTTCCTGAAGTTCCGTCTGTTCCACTTGTTCCTGAAGTACCTGAAGTTCCGTCTGTACCGCTAGTTCCTGAAGTTCCGTCTGTACCTGAAGTACCTGATGTGCCATCTGTACCGCTAGTTCCTGAAGTTCCGTCTGTTCCACTTGTTCCTGAAGTACCTGAAGTTCCGTCTGTACCGCTAGTTCCTGAAGTTCCGTCTGTTCCACTTGTTCCTGAGCTACCGTCTGAACCCGATGTTCCCGATGAACCTGAGCTACCGCTAGTTCCTGATGAGCCATCTGAACCACTTGAGCCAGATGTTCCTGAAGAACCTGAACTTCCACTTGTTCCTGATGAGCCATCTGAACCGCTAGTTCCTGATGAACCACTTGAACCAGATGTTCCTGAAGAACCTGACGTTCCGTTTGTTCCATTTACACCACTTATACCACTTGTTCCTGAAGTTCCACTTGAGCCGTCTGCTCCGCTTGTTCCTGATGAACCATCCGTACCTGAAGTACCGCTTGAACCATCTGTTCCGCTAGTTCCTGATGAACCGTCTGTACCGCTTGTTCCTGAAGAACCTGAAGTTCCGTCTGTTCCGCTAGTTCCTGAGCTACCGTCTGAACCGCTAGTTCCTGAAGTTCCATCTGTTCCGCTAGTTCCTGAAGTTCCGTCTGTTCCACTTGTTCCTGAAGTACCTGAAGTTCCGTCTGTACCGCTAGTTCCTGAAGTTCCATCTGTTCCGCTAGTTCCTGAAGTTCCGTCTGTTCCACTTGTTCCTGAAGTACCTGATGTGCCATCTGTACCTGAAGTACCTGATGTGCCATCTGTACCGCTAGTTCCTGAAGTTCCATCTGTACCTGAAGTACCTGATGTGCCATCTGTACCGCTAGTTCCTGAAGTTCCGTCTGTACCTGAAGTTCCATCTGTACCGCTAGTTCCTGATGTGCCATCTGTTCCGCTAGTTCCTGAAGTTCCGTCTGTACCTGAAGTTCCATCTGTACCGCTAGTTCCTGAAGTTCCATCTGTACCTGAAGTACCTGATGTGCCATCTGTACCGCTAGTTCCTGAAGTTCCGTCTGTACCTGAAGTTCCATCTGTACCGCTAGTTCCTGAAGTTCCATCTGTACCTGAAGTTCCTGATGT
>Ga0209086_10000022_pt1 | contig 154787 bp, 143 predicted proteins | sample M_130207_XF_Meta_FD_187312 | JGI IMG/M metagenome (GOLD analysis project Ga0209086, IMG submission 187312) | Freshwater microbial communities from Lake Montjoie, Canada to study carbon cycling - M_130207_XF_MetaG (SPAdes) (version 2) | ecosystem: Environmental > Aquatic > Freshwater > Lake... | reverse complement strand
CTTTGCCGTGGGCATCCTCAAATCATGCAGAAACCCGCGCAATCCATCGCTGAGAGGATGCGCAAACTCACGTTCAGGACGCGTCTCGTCTTCGACTACTTGCGCATGACGAAAAACTCGATCCCCAAGGAATTCGCTCGTTGAGAACAAATTTACCTTGCGGCTGGGCGGCATGGCCGCAGTGCTGGAGACCCGTCTGCGCCAGGCGCAGGTGGAAGCCATGCTGCCAATCGACCTGATTTCCGTTCTCGTCTCCGACGAACTGACCCGCCGCGGTGACCGGCTGCTGGAGCGACGCCAGAAGCAAGCCGGATTCCGTGGGGGGCAAAAAACGCTCAACAATTTCGACTTTGCGTTCAATCCGAAGATGAATCGCAGTCTGGTCTTTGATCTGGCGACGGCGGCCTTTATCGGCCGACGGGAGGACGTACTATTCCTGGGCCCCGGGGGAACGGGGAAGAGCCATCTGGCCCAAGCCATCGGATGGACACCGATCCAGCAAGGGTATCAGGTGCTCTATCGTGAGACGCAGGTGCCGCTGGATGAACAGGCCGAGGCGATTGTCGATGGCACGCGGCGCGAGTATATGGATCGGATCGCGACGGTGCCGTTGCTGATTGTCGACGATTTCGGCATGCGGAAACTGCCGTACACGGCGGCCGAGGACTTACTAGAGATCGTGATGCGCCGTTATGAGCGGGCGAGTGCGGTGCTGACGTCCAATCGGCCCGTGGAAGACTGGGACCGATCGCTGCATCACGGGCATGGGTTGAAGTGCGGGCCGCGGAGTTGGCGGACGAAGTCAGCCGCGGCGACGGCGGAAGCCAAGGAGAAGGGCGCATGAGGAAGAAGGCTGTCTTGAATATGGGGACCAGTCCCCATACCCCTGGAATTTATCGCTTTTGGGTCGGAACGTGAGGCGGGGCGGCAAGCCGACCCGCCGTTCCGACACCGGGAGCGGCGCTCGGGTTCCATTCCAGGAGAGCCCAATCCTCCGTCCCGGCAAGGTCAGTATAGCGCTGCCGCCGGGATTATCAGCCGATCCATTGCCATACTTTCATTGACGAATCGACCTCCGGCACGGTATAAGTCAAGTGACTCTGACCGCCGGGAAATAACTGGTTTTGCAGTGACATTTAATGGCTGGTTTTGTGGTGCCCCCCGAGGTAAGGATACTGTCATGAGGATTCTACTCGCCCTGCTCTTCGCCGGCATTCTCCATGCGCAGGCCACCGACTGGCGCGAAACCGAAATCAATGGCCGCCGCGTGCGCTACCAAGTCGTCGAAGGCGAAGCCCTCGTCGGCGACATCATTCTCGGACCCGTCAGCGACGTCGAGTCCAAAGCCAACCGCGCCTCCAGCGTCGTCGTCGGGCGCCGCTGGCCCAACGGCGTCGTCCCCTACGTCATCGATCCTGACGTCCCCGACGTTACCACCCGCCTCGAACCCGCCATCCGCGCATGGAACGACGCAACACCCATCCGCCTCGTCCTCCGCTCGACCGAAACCGACTACATCCAATTCCGCCGCCGCAACGACGTAACCTATTGCAGCTCCAACGTCGGCCGCATCGGCGGACGCCAGTTCATCAACCTGTCCGATACCTGCGTGGCCAGCACCGTCATCCACGAAATCGGCCACGCACTCGGCCTCTGGCACACCCAATCCCGCCAGGACCGCGACATGTTCGTCGACGTCGACTACTCCTCCATCGGCCGCGCCGACCAAACCCAATACGAACCCGCCCTCACCAACGGCGATGACTTCGGCCCCTATCCGTTCGATTCCATCATGCACTACTCCGAGAGCGGCTTCGCCTACCCTCTTACCTACGCAATGCAGACCATCCCCCGCGGCATCACCATCGGCCAACGCACCGCTCTCGCCCCTTCCGACATCGATACCATCACCCGCCTCTACGGCACCGCGCCCCGCCGCACCACCATCACCTCCAACCCGCCCGGCCTCACTCTCTTCGTCGACGCCCGCTCCGTCTCGACCCCAGCGTCGTTCGACTGGACCCCGGGCTCCACTCACACCCTCCGCGCCGACGATCAAACTCGCGACGCCACGCAGTTCGTCTACGGACGCTGGAGCAACTTCGGCCCCCGCATTCAAACCATCACCGCCGCCGCCAACTCAACCGTCTATACCGTCCACTACCGGCGTATGGTCGCCTTTCCCTTGCTGAGTAACCCCGTCACCGCCGGCTCCATCCGCCTCACCCCGCCCGCAGAAAACGACCTCGTCCCCGCCGGCTCGCTCGTCCAACTCGACGCCGTCCCCGCCCCCGGCTTCGAGTTCACCAACTGGTCCGGCCTCGGCTACTTCACCGCGCACGGCAGCGCCAACCCCATCCGCTTCCGCTTCGAACGCACCGACCTCCGTTACACCGCTAGTTTCTCCAACGCCGCTCTCACCACCATCACCTCCAACCCGCCCGGCCTCCGCGTCGTCATCGACGGCACCGCCCAAACCACCCCGCGCCGCGTCGTCTGGGCCCCTGGCTCCACCCACACCCTCGCTGTCGCCACGCCGTCCCAAACCGCTCCTTCCACCAACTCCCGCTACGAGTTCGCCTCCTGGTCCACCGGTGCCGCCGCCTCCCAAACCTACACCGCCACCGCCGGCCCCGCCACCCTCACCGCCGATTTCTCCGCCCAACATCGAGTCACCCTCCTCGCCTCGCCCTCCACCGGCGGAACCATCACCGTTGACCCCGCCATCCCCGCTGATGGCTTCGTACGCGCCGGCACCGTGCTCAACCTCACCGCCTCGCCCCGCGGCAGCTTCACCTTCACCGGCTGGGGCGACGACGCCGCCCCACAAGTCACCGTAAAACACGACCTCTTCCTCTCCGCCAACTTTGCCGTCCCCAATCTCATCAGCCTCGCCGGCACCGTCAACGCCGCCAGTCAGCGCACTGTTCCTCTCTCCCCCGGCCAGTTCGTCACGCTTTACGGCCTCTCCATCGGACCATCCCAACCCGCCGGCCTCGCCCTCACTGCCCAGGGCCGGGTTTCGACGCAACTCAACGATACCCGCGTGCTCTTCAACGGCATCCCCGCCCCCCTAACCTATGTCTCGGCGAATCAGATCAACTGCATCGTCCCCTACGGCGCCTCGGAACCCTCCACCACCCTCCGCGTCGAAGTCGCCGGCCGCACCACCAACTCGCTAACCTTACCCGTCCAGGCCGCCTCCCCGGCCTTCTTCACGTACAACTCCTCCGGCCTCGGCGGCGGTGCGTTCCTCAATCAGGACGGCAGCGTCAACACCGCCGCCAACCCCGCCGTCCGCGGCTCCATCGTCGTGCTCTACGCCAACGGTACCGGCCGCACCTCCCCCGCCCAGGTCGATGGCGAAGTCACCGGCGACAAGCCACCCCGCCCGGCTCTACCCGTGAAGGTGTTCATCGCCGACCGCGAAGTCGAACTGCTCTTCGCCGGCAGCACCCCGGGGGTCGTCAGTGGCTTAACCCAGCTCAACGTCCGCGTCCCGCTGGATCTCGACCCCGGCCTCGTCCCGGCCGTCCTCGATCTCGGGGGCATCCGCAGCCCCCGCACTGTCAGCCTAGCGATCCGCTAAACACCCGTCACCAGAAACGGCGTTGGCGGAGCCGGCGATCCGCCCTCCGGCTCCACCGACAGCGCCATCGCCGCAATCCCCGCCCGCGTCATCGGCCCGGAACGCTCCCGCCGGTCTCGGCGCACCGCTCTTCGGCACGAGCCACATCTCAAATACCTTCCCGCTCTCCAGCCGCGGCAAATTGTTCGCAAACAACAGCACCCCGCGTTCCGGATTCACAAACACCCGCGCCAGCGTCGTCTGCGTCAGCGCTAACTCCTTCTTCGTCTCAAAAGCATCATTCCGCAGCCGACCCCGCTCGATGCTGTAAAAAACGAACCCAGCCAGCAAACCCGCCGTGGCCAGCCCCCAAGCACCGAACCAACTCCCTCCGCGCACACCCCGCCCTCGCCCTCTGGCTCCGAACCTGCGTCGAATTTCCCGACCATGCCATCGAGCCACCGAAATGCTCTACCGCACTCCCCGCTTCAACTAGCCGAACAACTTCTTCGCCAACGCGTCCGAGCCGCCCACGATCGTCGGCCGCTCCGCCCGTCCATTGTGCTGATACGTCAACTGCAAATGGTCCAGCCCCAAGCCCTGCAAAATCGCGGCATGGATATCATGCACATGGAACGGATCCTCCACCGCGCGGAAACCCAATTCATCCGTCGTACCAATCGTCTGCCCGCCCTTCACCCCGCCTCCGGCGAACCACATCGAAAAGCCCCAGGGATTATGGTCCCGCCCGTTACCCTTCTCATTGAACGGCGTCCGGCCAAACTCTCCGCCCCAAACCACCAGCGTATCCTCCAGCAACCCCCGCTGCTTCAAATCCGTCAGCAAACCGGCAATTGGTTTATCCGACACCCGGCACCACTTCCCATGGTTGCCCTCAATGTTGGAATGCGCGTCCCATCCCGACCCCGACCCGCAATACAACTCCACAAACCGCACGCCCCGCTCCACCAAACGCCGCGCCTGCAAACAGTTCTGCCCAAACTGCCGTGTCGACTCTTCATCCATCCCGTACAGCGCCTTCGTCCCCGCCGTCTCCTGCCGCAGATCCACCGCCTCGGCTCCGGCCGACTGCATCTCGTACGCCAGCTCAAACGACCGAATCCGCGCCTCTAAATCCGTATCCTCCGCCTTATCCGCCCCGAACCCTTCGTTCAGCTTTTTCAAAAACGAAAGCTGATTCAGTTGCCGCTCCGTCGTCACATCCTTCGGACGGCCCAGGTTCAAAATCGGCGTCTCTCCCTGCCGAAACTGCGTCCCCTGATAGGTCGCCGCCAAGAATCCGCTACTCCAATTCTTCGGTCCGCCCACCACTTCCCGATCATCCAGCAACACCACAAACGTCGGCAAGTTCTTGTTCGCCGAACCCAACCCGTAGGTCACCCAAGCGCCCAACGACGGCCGCCCCGCCAGAATATCGCCCGTGTTCATCTGGCAAACCGAACCCACATGGTTCAGCCCGTTCGCCCAGCAACTCCGCACCACCGCCATGTCATCCACATGTTTGGCAATCTCCGGATACCAATCCGAAACCCACGTCCCCGCCTGCCCGTGCTGCTTCCATTTCCGCGGCGACGCCATCAAAGTATTGCTGCCCGTCCCCATCGCCGTGATGATCCTACCAAAGCTGGCCGGCATCTTTTGCCCGTCCATTTCGTTCAATTTCGGCTTCGGGTCAAACAGGTCAATATGGCTCGGCCCGCCTTCCATAAACAACCAAATTACGTTCTTGGCCTTTGGCACCAAGTGGCCTTTCTTCGGCGCTAAAGGGTCCGAACTAGTCTTGGCCCCCTCCGCTACCATCGCCGACAAGGCCATCCCGGCCAAACCGCTCCCGGCCTTCGAAAAGAAATCCCGGCGCGATTGCACCGACCAGTTGTGAGCAAGCTTGCGATGCATGTTAGTTCAGGTAAAGGAATTCGTTACTGCTCAAAAGCATATGGCAAAGGTCGACAAAAGCAGTCTTCTCATCGCCCGTAATCTTCGTTTGCGCCGTCAGAAAACCCACCGCCGCCGTCCGCTCCTCAGCCCGCGGCGTCCGGTTATACGCCAGCTTCCAAGCCCGATCAAACAACGCGTCCCGGCTCACGCCCTGATCGTTCTGCAACCGCTCGGCAAAGCTCCGCGACCAATCATTCACCATCGCCGAATTCATCAGCTCCAACGACTGCGCCGGCGACACCGTATTGTTCCGCCGCGCACAACTCTCGTGCGTATCCGGCATATCGAACGCCTCAAACATCGGATACCGCGTATTCCGTCGCACAAACACATAAATCGAACGCCGATCCGCGTTCTCCCGCGACTCGTTCTTCTTCCAACCGCCCCGCGTCTCCACCCCCGCCGGCAGCGGCGGAAACACGCTCGGCCCATACAGCGCCGCGTTCAGACGACCACTCGTCGACAGCATCGAGTCCCGAATCACTTCCCCTTCCAACCGCCGACGCGGAAACCGCCACAAATACTTATTCTCCGGATCCAACTTCGCCGCCGACTCGTTGAACGCCGAAGACTGTTGCCACGCCGCCGAAAGCATAATCGTCTTATGCAGCTTCTTCAGGCTCCATCCACCGTCCACAAACTGCGTCGTCAAATGGTCCAGCAACGCTAAATTCGTCGGCCGCTCTCCCATCAACCCCAAATCGCTCGGCGTCCCCGCAATGCCCGTCCCGAAATGATAGTGCCATACCCGGTTCACAATCACCCGCGTGCTCAGCGGATTCTTCGCGTCCGCCAACCAGTTCGCCAAGACACTCCGCCGGCCAGTCGTCGACGACCCCGCCTCCGTTGGGATCTTCACATCCGTCGGATCCAAAATCGATAAAAAACCCGGCGCTATCTCTTCCTGCGGATTATCGTGGTTGCCGCCCTTCAGTAAATACGTCTTCGGCGCTTCCGCCCCGTGGTCCACCATCGCCTGCGCCACCGGCTGCTCCGCCGGCTTCATCCCGTCAAATTCCTTGAGCGAAGCCGCCAGCTCGGCATATCGTTTGGCCTCCGCGCCCTTCAACTTCGACGCCGCGTCCTTCTCGCTCACCGTAACCTGCGGCTTCACTTTCATGTACATCTGCCACTGGAACGGGTTCCGCTTCTCCGGCGCCATCGCAAGCACTTCCCGAATCTCTTCCGGAAACTTCTGCGCCTTATCCGCAAACAGCTTCTTCGCCGGCCCTTCGGTCAACGCCGCCATCTCCCCCCGCATTCCGCGCGTCTTTTCGTCCCATGCGCCATACGCCGCCTGCCAACTCTGCCGCTCCGCCGAACTCTGTAGTACTGCATGATCTTCAATCCGCGTATTGGCGAAAAATGATTGCAACCGATAGTAATCCTTGTGCAGAATCGGATCGAACTTATGGTCATGACAACGGGCGCACCCATACGTCATTCCCAAAAACACGCTCCCCGTCGTATCCGTTATATCGTTCAATAACTCCTGCCGACGCTGCATAATATTCGCCGCATTGGATTCGTCCGGAAAGTTCCGATTGAACCCCGTCGCTACCAACGCATCCCCATCACCCGGGTACAACTCGTCCCCGGCAATCTGCTCTTTTACAAACCGGTCATAGGGCTTATCAGAATTAAAACTCCGAATCACATAGTCGCGATACCGCCACACGTTCGGCCGCGTCTCATCGCTCTTGAACCCTTCGCTATCGGCATACCGCGCCAAATCCAACCAATGTCGGGCCCACCGCTCCCCATAGTGCGGCGAGGCCAACAACCGATCCACCTGCTTCTCAAAAGCGTTCGCCGACCCATCCGTCAAAAACGCTTGCGTCTCCTCCGGCGTCGGCGGCAACCCCGTCAACACTAACGACGCCCGCCGCAGCAGCGTCGCCCGGTCCGCCGCTCCATTGCCGACAATTCCCTTACCTTTCAGCTTGTCCTGCACCAGCAAGTCAATACTCGCTGGCTTCCCCGACCGCTGCAGCGGTTGAAAAGCCCACCATTTCTTCTGCATCGGCGTAAAATCTTTCTTCGCCGTCTCGGCCCACAAAAAGATCGACATCCCGCCGACCAGCAACAAAATCCAAGCACGCAACAGCAATCGCGCCTCCCTAGGGCTTCCCTAATGGCTAAAGATTATCACAACAAACGAAAAGAAGCCTCCAGTACCGAAGCACTAAGGTGATGAACGCACTTGCCCATGGCCGATTGGTACCGTCTGCCCATTGTTGAATCCCGCTCCCATCGCCAAACTCACTGGTAATGAACCCTGCCGTCAGCACAGGAGGGCGCTCCACTCAGCGCACTTCCATCTACCGCCACCGCAGCGTCCGCGCTCTGCCGCTGACACGGGTCCGATTGTGCACGGCTCTCGCCATCGCCCTGTCCATCTTCCTACTCATCGCCGCCTACGCCGTCCCGATCATGCAGGCTCACTCGGATACAGCCAACGTCTTCCTCCGCTGGGCAGGCATCCCCAACGGTGGATGGCGACCGGTCGCCATCTTCCCCGGCCTCGAACCCGGCTCCGCCCCCCTCGTCCCCATCCCTAACTTTACCCAGGCCTCCGAAGGCGCTCGCCTTTCGCTGATCCTCGGCATCGTCGCCCTGCTGATCATCGCCCGGCGCTTCTCCCTCTTCCGGAATCTCGCCAACTTCCTCATCGTCCTCCTCTTCGCCTCCATCAGCGTTAACGTCTTTTTCGATTCCTTCCAACTCCAGTCCATGGTCTTCGGCCAAATCTGGCTCCGACAGGAGCTCCTCGTCTGGCTTCTCTTGCCCTTCGTCAGCCTCCCGCTCTTCATGCTCCCCCAGCCCAACATCGCCGTCGGCATCTCTTGGATGCTCCTCGCGCAGGTCTACGGCTTCCTGTTCTCCGTCCTCCGCTTCGTCTTTTGCCTCGGCGTCCTACACTACACCGGCCTGCTCTTCATGCCGCTCCTCTGGTTCGCTTTTGGCACCTTGAGCGACCTGCTCTTCCTGCTCTTTTTCTATTCCATCTCCGTCTACCGCGCGTCCGGACACCTCTGGGGAGTCAGAAACTCATGGCAATCACAGCTCTAATCATTTTTTCCTGGACCCTCATCGGCATCGCCATGGTCGTGCTCTCAGCCTACGCCGTCCGCCACTACTATCTCGCCTACTCTCGCCTGCGCATCGCCCATCCTCGCGAAGCTGACGAACTCGTCGGCTTTGTCATGCCCCGCATCACCGTCTTCATCCCCATGCACAACGAAGAGCGTGTCGCCCGCGACGTCCTCCAAGCTATCGTCGATTGCGACTACGACTGGGAACTCCTCGAAGTCATCCCCGTCAATGACCGCTCCACCGACTCGACCCGCGCCATCGTCGACGATTTCGCCCGCCGTTACCCCTTCATCAAGCCCTACCATCGATCCGAAGGCTCCGGCGGCAAACCAGCCGCCCTCATCGAAGCCACCGTCAACGCCACCGGCGAAATCTACCTCATGTTCGACGCCGACTATGTCCCCGGTCGCGCCGTCCTCAAAATGCTCACCGCGCCCTTCCTTGACCCCGAAATCGGTGCCGTCATGGGCCGCGTCGTCCCCCACAACATCGGCGACAGCCTCCTCTCCTGCCTCCTCTCCCTCGAGCGCTCCGCCGGCTATCAGTCCGTCCAACAAGCCCGCTACAACCTCGGCTTCACCGCCCAATTCGGCGGCACCGTCGGCGGCGTGCGCGCGGCCGCTCTCCGGGCCGTCGGCGGATGGAACCCCGAATCGCTCACCGAAGACACCGACATCACCTTCGCCCTCCTCCTCAACGGCTGGCGCACCGCCTACGTCAACCGCGCCGAGTGCTACGAAGAGGTCCCCCAGGATTGGGGCGTCCGCCGTCGCCAACTCAGCCGCTGGGTCACCGGCCACACCGAGTGCCTCCACAACTATTGGCCCGACCTCGTCCGCGCCCGCTGCCTCACCCGCAGCGAAAAGTGGGACGCCATCTTCCTCCTCGCCATGTACCTCACTGCACCCGTCATCGTCCTCGGCTGGCTCGCCTCGCTCGTCCTGTTCTTCGTCCCCGAAGCTCACGCCGTCCCGGTGCTCCCCATCGCCATGCTCATCATCGGCTATCAACTGTTCTCCAACCAAGCCACCTTCCTCGAAATCGGCGTCGCCACCCTCCTCGATGGCACCCGCCTCCGCGCTCTCCTCATGCCCCTCAGCCTATTCAACTTCTTCGCCAACACCGCGGCCATCTGCAACGCTCTCCGCAAGTTCTACTGGAACCGCTTCTGGGGCAGCGGCGGCGACGGCTGGTACAAGACCCACCGCACCCGCCCCGGCCCCGACGACCAAGGCTTCGGCCTCAACCAAGCCCCCTCCGAGGCCACCCGCCAATCTCTGAAAGGGCTCTACCGCGCCAACAACCAAGGAATGGGGGACTAACGCCATGCTCTTCCTCGCCTATTCCGTACTCTTTCTCGCCCTCTTCTACCTCCACTTCTCACTCGCCCACCGCGCCTGGATCACCATCCGCGGAAAGCGCTCCTCCGAACTCGACATGTCCTACGTCCGCCTCGAAGACTACTTCGGCCAATCCTTCCGCCGAAAACTGAAGTATTGGCTCGCCACTCTTCCCGCCGCCTCCAACTCCACCGCCAACCTCCGCGTCTTCCATCACGGGCAGGAACGAATCTTCGTCGCCCCCTCCGTCCAATACCCCAGCGGCCGCGTCGAAAAAGAAATCCTCGTCACCGAAGGTACCTTCTCCTGCGGTAACAACTGCGACTTCCGCCGCGAAGTCATGGTCCACGGCGATTGCTCCATCGGCGCGGGAACCACCCTCCAAGCCCTCGCCGCCGACGGTGCCCTCAACCTCGGCGAAGCCGTCACCATCCGCCGGTGGGTCGACGCCGTCGGCAAGCTAACCATCGGCGCCGACACCGTCATCTCCTCCCGCGCCACCTCCCGAACCGCCATCGAGCTCCTCCCAAGGGCCTACGCGCAGTCCCTCTTCGCCCCCGAAATCGCGACCGAAGGCCGCAACGACGACTCCCCCGAACTCTCCACCAACTCCGGCCCCGTCCTCCAGATCCCCCATCGCCCCGGCGACCCCGAAAAAGCCCTACACGGCTTCGATCCGCAAAAACTCTTCTCCATGGGCGGCGGTACCTATACCTATGAAGGCGATCTCGATATCACCACCCCCCTCCACCTCCGTGCTCCCCTCGTCGTCCGCGGCCATTTCTCCTGCGCCAAAGAAAGCCTCCTCGAAGGCGACCTCAAAGCCCATCGCAACATCACCATCGGACCCACCTCCGTAGTCAAAGGCAACCTCGTCTGCGACGGAGACATGCTCCTCAAACCCGACGTCTACTTCCAGTCCATCCTCCAAGCCGGCGGCACTATGCGCCTCTCCTTCGGCGTCCGCGGCCTCCGCGAAAAACGGCCCGTCGCCGCCCATGCCACCGGCGTCCTAACCCTCGAAAGTAACATCGTAATCAACGGCAAGGTCTCCTCCGCCCTTCGCGTCATCGCGATCTCCACCCCTCTCGCCTGGCTCCGACCGCACTCAACGAGATCATAGCCCCATGAATCTCCCCATCGCCCTATTCCTGCTCCTTCTCCCCGCCGCCTTCGCCGATCAAAGCCCCACCACGTTCGAACGCCCCGGCTACGAAAACTCTCTCTCCTCCTCGTCGAAGTCGGTACTTATCACACCGCCGTCACGAACGGCTACGGCTACTGGCGCGGGGCCGTCGCCACCGCCTGGATCCGCAAAAATCCCCGCTTCACCCCCGTCTTCCAAGTCAACTCCCAAACCCGACCCGGCGTCACACAACAATCCTTCGTTTCCGCAGCTTCGCCAACTGGTCCAAAAACTTTTACACAACCCAAGGCGCTAGCTACGCCCCCCAGCGTAACGGCATCTCCCTCTTCGCCTGCCGCCGCTTCGACCTCAAAGGCTTCTACGAACTTCCCGTCCTCGAACAACGCTTCCTCCTCTCCGCCGGCGTCTCCCAAATCCAACTTCCAAGGCCCCGCCAAAGGCCAAATCTATCACGTTGCTTTCTCTATAAATTCATACAAGGTATCACTATTATCATCAATATTCCTTTCTCTAAAAATGCTACAGCCTTCATAACTATCATGATCCGTGTGACGTAGAACTGGAAAAGTTGTTACACCTCCCGTAGACTCCCATTGCTCCAAAGTTTCTATTTTTTCTTCTCCATCATATGGCATAACTAGTCTTGGTATGCCTTGTTTTTGCATATACGCGGATATCAATAGGTCGTCAGCCCATGAGTAATATTCCTTGACAAAATCAAAAAAGTCTTCTTTGAAATATTTTCTCTTATAAGAAACGGTTTTATAGTGTTCTAAAACTTTTCCACTCATTTCAAACGGCACAGATACAACATAATGATCTCTCACATCGTCAAATTTAGATTCATATGTACCTAAAGAAGCATACCCGAAAACACAGTCTCTTTCGGATTGATGTTTAATATGTTCATTAATCATTTCGGGATGATAGACTAAATCATCATCACATACTATTATTATTGCTTCAGGATCAGTGATTCTTTCCACCGTTGGAATTAATTTTGTGGGAGGCCCCAAATCTTCTGTTCTAAATATTTTTACCTTATCATAGTTCAATATCGATTCTGGGATAACGTACTCTTCATTAGTTAGTTTATTAATACTAGGTACATTAAAATGAACCTCATACTTATCATAGTTTTGATTCTGCAAAGAGTCTAAACATGATTCAATACCTCTGTCTCCATATTTAGTATCGGATAGCCTCGATGGAATTGTTGTTAATGTTAATATTATCGTCATTTTATTAATTTTATATTCTATTCTTTATGAATAGGTCCATTACCGTCTAAGAACCGTTATAATTTTTATCCTTCAATACTTTTCTTGAATGGATATGTACGCCCCGTTCGTCATCAAAAGCAATTAACATTGATTTATAATCATTAACCGGTAACTCATTTCTACATGCTGCCACTAAATGATAAAATAATTTAAACCATGGACCAACAATCGGCGTAGGTGGGTAACCCTTCTCCAAATTATATCAAGCCCAAGGCGCCTCCGAACTCGGCCTCTACGCCAGCGGAATCGGCGACTACCGCATCCCCAACAGCCTCGCCATCGACTCCTGGGCCAACAAGCCCAGCTACTGCGAACCCAACGGCAACCACATCGCCTTCCAAAGCCTCGGCCCCCTCGCCAACCGTCCCGAACACTGCGCCGGCAAAGAGTTCGACCGCACTTTCACGCTTCCTACCCTCGCCATCGCCAGCGTCGGCTCAGACCTATCCAACGGCACCACCTACAACGCCCGCATGGTCTACTACCCCGGCCTGCTCCAACTCTATCTCACCGACTTCTCGACGCCCATCCTCTCCGCCAAGATCAACCGCGGCACCCTGCTCAACCTCCAAGGAGGCCGCAACGCCTTCATCGGCTTCACATCCTCTACCGGCGGCGCCTGGGGAAATCACGACATCGTCGGTTGGCCGTTCACCAACGTTCCGGAGCCGGGCACCCTCGGCCTCATCGGCGTCGGCCTCGTCTTCGGCGGACTCCTCCGCCGCCGACGCACCGCCTAATGCGTGCCGTTCTGAATATTCACTAACTCCGTCTTCTCGGGCTTCGTCGTCGCCTTCTGCGCCAACGTCTGCGGAGCCCGCCAGAAGTCAATCAGCGAAGTCATATGGACGCACGAAACCGTACAATTCGGCGCGCAACTTTTCTCCGTCAAAAACTCCCGTCGCATATCGCCCTTCGTATAACCCAACAACGGAACCCCCGGGTACCCCCGCTGCTGCGAGCAATAATGAACCAGCCCGTCCTCGCAAATGTACATGTACCGCGCCCCGGCCCGGCACCGCCACTCGCTCGATTGCCCCTGCGCAATCCGGTCTTGAAACTTGCCGAATCGTGCAAAACTCCGCTTGGCCAGCACTTTGAACTCGCGATACACCGACATCTCGATTTCGCCCAACGCCTTCGCCTGCCCCTGCCCGTCGTGGATAATTCCTACCGTCGTGCTGAAACCCAACTCCAGCGCCCGCTTCCCAATCTTCACCGCATCACTCGGAAACTTCACCCCGCCGCCCAGCACAGAGTTGATGTTCACATGGAACAGTGCGTTCTCCTGCAACAATTGCAGCTTCTTGTCGAGCACCTTCAAGCTCTTCTTCGACACCTCGTCAGGCATCACATTGTCGATGCTGATCTGCAAATGGTCCAGCCCAGCATCATTCAACCGCTGAATCCGCGCCGCCGTGAGCAAATAACCGTTCGTGATCATCCCGGCGATAATCCCGTGATGATGAATCCGGTTGATGATCAAATCTAATTCCGGATGCAACAACGGCTCCCCGCCGCTGATCATGATCAAGCTCGTCCCCAGCTTCGCCAGATGGTCCACCCGGTCCATCACCACCATCACGTCTACCGGCTTCGAAATGTCGTCGTACTCGTTGCAGTACGTGCAGGATAGGTTGCACCGGCGCATCGGAATGATATGCGCCTGCACGATATGATCGGTCGACCAAAGGCCTTGGCCGATCATCCGCAACTCACGCATTCGGCGGCCAATGGCCCTTACCGAGCGTCGAAAGCGAAAACCTGTACTGGACATAGAGACGTAATTTTCTATTAAAACACAAGGCCTGCGCAAAAGTACCGCTCTCCGCCTAAACACACCGAAAACGGTACTGAATGGCACCCTCTAAGGCTTCGGCGGCTTCGGCGCCGGGGGCGGATTCGCCGACGGAGCCGCCACCGCGTCGCCAAACGTAATCGTCGTCGTCGTACGGAACTGCTTGTAGTCCTCGTACTTCACCTGCATCTTCAGCCCCACCGGCCCCGAAGCGAACTGCAACGTGTCATCCGCCTTCGTCAACACTGGAAACCAATACTTGCCGTCCACCTGCGCCCGCCACGTCTCAAACTTCGGAAACCGCTGGTCATTGCCTTTTTTTAATATTCCCGTCGCCCGTCCAAACGACTTCACGATCTGCAAATCCTGATCGTCCACCCACACCTGTCCTTGAAAATACCGCTGCCCCGACTCCATCTTCCTCGGCTTCACCGCGAAAACGTAGCAGTCTATCTCGTCCAGCTTCTCCTTCGAAAGGTAGTCCACCTGATACTTCGGCAGATCCTTCGTCGTCAATACAAACGGCTGTACACTCCGCAAGTCCTGCTCGTCTTCCGGCGACAAAGACACCAGCACCAGTGACGGCGAAGGCGCGCGCACAATCCGCTCCGTCCGCTTCCCCTCCGGCGAAAAAATGATGTCCGACACCAAATCGAACCGCCCCCGCGCCTGCCCGCCCCCCTCAAATTCCTGAATCTTAATCGTCTGTCGATAGGTATAGGTCTCCCGCGCCTTGGCGAACTCCGACTCCTTGGCAGCAAAGTTCGTAATCACCTTCTCGATCTCTTCTTTGGTCGGTTCTGGCGCTGCCGCCGCCAGCGGCAAACAACCCGCCATCAAAACAAACGGTAAAATTCGCATATTTTCTCCATAGGTCGGACGCTTCGCGCCACCCGCCCGTTACGACAGAATTCCCTTCGCAATCGTGATCCGCTGCATATTGCTCGTCCCCTCGTAGATCCGACCAATCTTTACATCACGATAATACTTTTCCACTGGCGAGTCTTTCGTAAACCCAATCCCCCCGAAAATCTCCACCGCCTGCGACGCAATCTCCTCCGCCACCGTCGACGCATACAGCTTCGCCATCGCCGCCTCCGTCACAAAACTCTTCCCGGCCTCCCGCAACCGCGCCGCGTTATAAACCATCAGCTTTGCCCCCTCCAACTTCATCGCCATCTCCGCCAACTGGAACTGCACCCCCTGAAACTCCGCAATCGGCTTTCCAAACTGTCGCCGCTGCTTCGCATACCCCAACGCGTGTTGATAAGCACCCCGCGCCAACCCCACCATCTGCCCTCCAATCGCTATCCGCCCCTCGTTCAACGTCTCAATCGCGATCTTATACCCCTTTCCCACCTCGCCCACCACCGCCGACCTGTGCACCCGCACCCCGTTCAGCACCACCTCCGCCGTCGACGAAGCCCGTATCCCCATCTTGTCTTCCTTTTTGCCGATCTTCAGCCCATCACACTCCCGCGGCACTAAAAAGCAGGTAATTCCCTTATAACCAGCCGCCGAGTCCACCGTCGCAAACACCAAAAACAGACCCGCCTCGTGCGCGCTGCTGATCCAAAGCTTCCGCCCGTCCAGCACGTACTCGCTCCCCTCCGCCCGCGCCGTCATCGCCAACCCAAACGCGTCCGACCCCGAACCCGCCTCCGACAACGCATACGCCCCTACCACGTTCTCATTCAACTTCGGCAACCACTTAGCCTGCTGCGCGTCGCTCCCAAAACGCAGCAACGCATTCACCACGAGCGTATTCTGCACGTCCACCATCACAGCCACGGCCGGGTCCACCGCCGCAATCTCCTCCACGCACAGCACCGACTGAAAAAACGTCCCGCCCGCCCCGCCGTGCTCCTCCGGCACCTCCACCCCCATCAACCCCAACGCAAACAAACCCTTCTGGATCTTCGGATCGAACGTCGCCGTCTCGTCCATCGCCCGGACCCGGGGCGCTATCTGCTCCCGCGCAAACTGCCGCACCGAACTCTGCAGCAGCGCCTCTTCTTCGTTCAACACCGTTAAAGCAGAATTTAATACGATTGTCGGAGCCATCGCTCCAGTCTAACCCTGTCTGGTAAGCCGCCCCTCATACGCCGCCGCCACTTCCCGAATCGGTCCGTCCATCACCAGTTGTCCATGGTCCAACCACAGCGCCCGTTCGCACAGCAATTGCAACGTCGGCGATACGTGCAAAACACAAAGAATCGTCCTACCCTGATTCCGTATCTCGAAAATCTTCTCCGTGCACTTTGCGCTAAACCTCTGATCCCCGACCGCCAATAAGTAATCGCCTTTCCACATCATTAGTCGTGTCGCCCACCATTACGCCGGAAAACTTCCCAGCGTACCCCACCAGCGCAGGGTGTTAAAACCCAAAAGCGCCAACCCTACCCCCACCCACACCTTCCCCGGCACCCGCCCCGGGTCCACCGGCCGCTCCGGCCGCAAAAGCCCCCACCCCAGCCAAAATAAAACCCCCGCCATCACCAGCGGCGAAAGCGGATGGTATCCCAGCGCCTTTTCCCACTGCCCGTGCCCCAATGCCGCCATCGCCCGAGTCATCCCGCAGAACGGGCACACCAACCCGGTCAAAAACCGAAACGGGCAAATCATCAACCGCGGCCCGCCCTCCGCCGGATACGCCGCGCAGAACGCGAGCGCCGCCACCGGAGGCCCTACCGCCCAAACTCGATCCTGCCATCTCACCGCGCTTGCTCGATCGTCCTCTGCTCAAACCCAAACACGTCCTGATACGCAGCCACCGTCGATGCATGGATCACCGGAAACGCCACCAACACCCCCACGCAACAAGCCAGCACCCCGCCAATCATCACGAGCATCTGCAGCAACACAAACACCAAATACCCACCCCAATCCTTCTGCGCCGCTTCAAAGCTCAACCGCATCGCCGGCCAGAAATCCATTCCTTTATCCAAAATCAGCAGGAACGGAAACTGCAACGCCGCAACGACAAAAAAACCAGGAATCAAACACAACGCAAATCCAATGCTCCCAAAGATCGAAACCAAAATCCCCGCCACCATCGCCGGCACAAAGTAGTTGAATCCCTTGAAGACGTCCCCTATCTCCGTCTTACCCGCCAACATTCGCCGCATCATCGCGTACTGAAGTCCCAACATCATCGGCCCCTGCAGAATCAGCGGAATCGCCCCGCTCACCAGCAGGAACAAAGCCGCATGGATCACAAACATCACCATGTCCAATTTCACCAACTTCCACCCCTGCCCAATCCACTTGGAGCCCTGAGCCTTGTCCATGCGGATCGTCGGCATCGCCACAGCCATCGGCTGCTGCATCCCTGCCATCTGCTGCGGCGCACCACAAACCGCACAAAAGGGCGATTGGGGCGAGACTTGCGAACCACATTTTGCACAAAACATAAGTTAGAGGCGACACTATATCATAGTCTCAAGAATGCCTAACTGGAAACTCCTCGCCCAAGCCCGCGGAATTGACCTCCCCGCCGAAGACCTCGAACGCCTCGTCCCCGCCCTCGATTCCCTCCACGACGCCTTCGCTCCCCTGCGCGAACTGGCACCCCACGAATCGGAACCTATCGCCATCTACCGTCTGGAGCGTCAAAAGTGACCATCCTAGAAGCCGCCGCCCAGCTCCGCGCCAAAACTACCACCTCCCGCCGACTCACCGAAACCTGTCTCGCCCGCATCGAGCAATACAACCCCCGCCTCAACGCCTTCCTCACCGTCACCCCCGACCACGCCCTCGCCCAGGCCGACCAAGCCGACCGCGAACTCGCCATCGGCCTCTCCCGCGGCCCCCTCCACGGCATCCCCATCGCCCTCAAAGACGTCTTCGAAACTAAAGGTATCCGCACCACCCTCGGCTCCCTGCTCTTCCAAAACCACCTCCCCACCGCCGACTCCGCCGTCACCGAAAAACTCGCCGCCGCCGGCTCCGTCCTCCTCGGCAAAACCCACATGCACGAACTCGCCTATGGCGTCACCTCGTCGAACCCCCACTTCGGCCCCGTCCGCAACCCCTGGAATACCGATTGCATCCCCGGCGGCTCCTCCGGTGGCTCCGGTGCCGCCGTCGCCGCCGACCTCTGCTTCATGGCCATGGGCAGCGACACCGGGGGCTCCATCCGCATCCCCGCCGCCTTCTGCAACACCGTAGGCCTCAAGCCCACCTACGGTCGCGTCAGCCGCCGAGGCGTCCTCCCCCTCGACTTCTCCCTCGACCACATGGGACCCCTTACCCGCTCCGTACGCGACGCCGCCCTCTGCCTCCAAGCCCTCGCCGGCCCCGATCCCCTCGACGATACATCCAGCCCCGAACCCGTCGATGACTACCTCCCCCCCGCCCATGTCTCCCTCCAAAACGTCCGCATCGGCGTCCCCGAAAACTACTACTTCGACCAAGTCGACCCCGCCGTCCACTCCTCCGTCCGCAAGATGGTCCAACTCGCCGCCGGCCTCGGTGCCAAGGTCGAAGTCATCCGCGTCCCCGACATCGCCGCGATGAATGCGACCGCCCGCGTCATCCTTCTCTCGGAAGCCTCCGCCACCATGGAGCGGTTCCAAAGTCGCCGCCTCGAAATCGGACCCGACGTCCGCGCCCTCCTCGACCAGGGCCGCTTCCTCGCCGCCACCGACTACGTCAACGCCCAACGCGCCCGCCGCGTCTTCCGCGATCAGTTCCTCGAACTCTTCCGCCGCGTCGACGTCATCTTCACCCCCGCCACGCCCTCCGCCGCCGCACCCATCGGCGGACACGACGACGCCTTCCGCCTAGCCGCCACCCGCTTCGCCCGCGCCATCAACCTCCTCGGCTTCCCCGCCCTCTCAATGCCCTGCGGCTTCGACGCCAACCACATGCCTCTCGGCCTCCAACTCATCGCCGCCCCCTTCGAAGAGCGCCAACTCCTAGCCGTCGCCGCCGCCCTAGAAGACGAAACCGACTTCCATAAACAGTCCCCTCCCCTCTAACCCGCTCCTCCGTACACCCGGGGAAGGCCTTCAAATGGACCCCTCCCCGGCACCCAACCAATCCCGCTGCCCCTCCTCCCTCAACGCACACACCTCAATCGCCGCCCGCTTCCAAGCCCCCAAACCATGACTCGCCGAACATAGTCCACCGCCGCCAGCAAAGCTCCTTACGAAACGAACTCTCTCCGATCCAGCATTACAACTCCCCCGTCGAGCCTGACCCGCCAACTTCTTCGCCATCCGCCATGCCAGCGCAATATCCAGCAACGTCGGGGTCTTCTCCGGGTAAGCCGGAAACACACTCGCATCGCCAATAGACAGGCTCGCCCCATCATGGCAACGCCCCTCCAACTCCACGACACTCGCTTTCTTATCCACCCCCCATCCGGGCCGTCCCCACCAAATGATTCGAATCGATCACTACGTTCTCCCTCGTCGCTACTCCACCGCTACCTTCGCATAGTCCTTCGGCACCACATACCCCGGATGCGCCCCGCCCGCAAAATTCGCCTCCCCCGGCGGCTGCAACGCCACCCACCCCTTCAACCGCTTCCGCAACCGCTCCGCAACCTCCGGCGCCTCCTGTAACCGATCCGAAGTCTCACTCGGATCGTCCTCCACCTGAAACAACAGCTCCCGCGCCGGAGCCGACTCAATCCTGACGAGCTTCCAAGGCCCCTCCCGAAACGCATGCTGCCGCGGACCCTTCGCATCCTGCACACTCGAGAACAAACTGCTCCGCGGACCCGCCAAACTCCCCGTCCGCAGCGCTCCCCAATGGCTCACCCCGTCCAGCGCCTTCCCCTCGCCCAGCGGAATCCCCACCGCCTCCGCCAGCGTCGGCAACAAATCCATCACGCTCGCCATTGGCCCATAGCTCCCTGGCTTCAACCACTCTGGCCCATGCAAAATCGCCGGCACCCGAATCCCACCTTCAAACACCGTCGCCTTCCCCGCCCGCAGCTCGCCATTGTCCGCCCCCGAGCCCCGCGGCCCGCCGTTATCACTCACAAAAACCACGATCGTCGGCCCCGCCCCCCGCACCGCGTCCAGCACCCTCCCCACCGCCGCGTCCAGGCAATCCACCATCGCGCAGTAAGCCCGCCGCTTCTCATCCGCAATCGAAGCATACCTGCCCAAATACGCCTCCGGAGCCTGCAGCGGCGCATGCGGAGCATTGAAGGGCAGATACAAAAAGAATGGCTTCGTCCGATTCCGCGTCCGCAGCCATCGCTCCGCCTCCGCCGCCAACAACTCCGTTGTGTACCCCTTTTCCCGCAGCCCCACCCCGTTCCGCTGCCAGTCCAAGCCCCCATCCCGCATATGCGTGTAGTAATCGATCGCCCCGTTCAAATGCCCGTAGAAATGGCCAAATCCCCGGCTCCGCGGCAACTGCTTCACGTTGTAGTGGCCCAAATGCCACTTGCCGACAATGGCGGTCTCGTACCCCGCATCAGCAAACACGTTCCCCATCGTCCGCTCCGCCACCGGCAACCCATACGTCGACCACGGCCGAACAACCGTATACCCCAACCCAAACCGAATCGGATGCCGCCCCGTCAGCAACGCCGCCCGCGTTGGCGAACACAGCGGACACGCATACATCTGCCCAAACCTCACTCCCTCCGCCGCCAGTCGATCCAGGTTCGGCGTCTTCGTCGCCGCCCCCATGAATCCCAGGTCTTTCCAACCTAGGTCGTCCGCCAAAATCAAAACCACGTTCGGCCGCACCGGCACCTGCGCCGCGGCCACCGCCATCTGCAGAAATTCACGTCGTATCATAGGCTCCGTAGTAGTCTATCGCTCCAATGGAAATCGTCCAAGACCTCCTCCACCGCCTCCTTCACCGCTAGTACTTCTACGACGTCGGCACCGAAATCGATCTCGATCGCCTCGAACTTCCTCCGCCCACCCCTCCCTGCCCCAGCCGCTTCGAAAGCCCGCCCCGCGAAGAGTCGCTCCCCCCCCCCATCACCCGGGCCTCCGGCGACTCCGTCTCCGCCCATCTCCGCTACTCCTCCTAAGATGTCGTCTCCCCTTTGCCGGTGCTTGGGACGCCCTCGTCGCCCAGTGGGCTGGGGCCTACATCGCCGACTCCACCGCCGACGAAACACTTCACGTCCGCCCCGCCATCAAGAAACCAACCGAAAAGCCCCTCCGCGCCGACCAGCAGGTCCAGGTCCTCGCCTACGCCAACACCTTGCTTCTCGAGAACCCTTTCTACGATGAACTCCTCGCTCCCGCCCTCCCCGAACGTCTCCCATCGCCTCACCACTCGCAACCGCTTCTGGAAGCACTGGCGCGGCGGTCGCGAAGCCGCCAAGCTCAGCGCCGTGCAACTCGAAGTCATGGAGCTCACCGAAAAAAACCCACAACGCCATCAAGTTTCTCAGCGACATGTTCTACTCCCGCGCCCACACGCTAGCCTCCACCCGCATCGGCGTCCCCGGCTACCGCCGCCTCGTCTAACTCACAATTTCTCCAATCGGCCCCGCCGACTCTTCAATCATATGCATCGGCCGCCCGTTCACCACCACGCTCATCTTCTTGTAATCCAATCCCATCTGCTGCAAAATCGTCGCTTGTAAGTCAGTAACATACCGCCGATTCTCGACAGCCTTATAACCAACCTCATCCGTCGCCCCGTACACCGTCCCCCCCTTCACCCCGCCCCCCGCCATCCAGCACGTAAACCCGTTCGGATTATGGTCCCGCCCCACCGTGTTCTGCGAATACGGCGTCCGACCAAATTCCGTCGCCCACACAACCAGCGTGCTCTCCAACATCCCCCGCTGCTTCAAATCTCGAATCAATCCCGCAATTGGCTTGTCCGTCTGCCTACACAACGGCCCATGGTCGGCCATGCTCTCGTGAGAATCCCACTTCCCGTTTCCCATCCCGCCCCCATGGCAAAGTTGTATAAACCGCACCCCCCGCTCCGCCAACCGCCGCGCCAGCAACGCCTGCCGTCCAAAGTCGTCCGTCTCCGCCTCCCCGATTCCATACATCCCCCGTACGCCCTCCGACTCGCCCGCAAAGTCCACCAGCTCCGGCCCCGCCAGCTGTAAGCTCCCCGCCAACTCGTAACTCCGCAATCGCGCCGCCACCTCGGCATCAAACGCATGTTTCTCGTGAAACTCCTGATTCAGCCGAAACAGCGTCTCCATCTGCTTGTCCCGCTGCACCCGCGTCAACCCCGCCGGCAACTTCAAGTTGTCCAGCGGCGTCTCCCCCGCCTGAAACGGCGTCGCCGACTCCTGCCCGCCTAAGTACCCTCCCGCCACCTGCGCCGGAGCGGACGGCCGCCCTATATTCACAAACGTCGGTAAATTCTTATTCCCCGTCCCCAGCGCATAACTTGCCCACGCCCCCAGCGCCGGATGGTCAAAAATTCGATTCCGATGCCCCGTCGAAATCTCCCCCACCGCCGGAAAATGGCCCACTTCGTGGCAATACATCGACCGGATCACCGCGATCTCGTCGATCACCCCGCCAACATGCGGAAACCAGTCACAAACCGGAATCCCCGATTTTCCATACCGCGTCCAAACCCTCGGCGAATGCAACACTGGACGCAACTGCGCCTTCCCACTATCGGAGTTCTTCGTCTCCATCATCTTCCCGGCGTGTTGATTGTCTTTCGGGTCGAACGTGTCCATCGCGCTCACCCCACCGCACATGAAGAGGAAAATCACACTCTTCACCCGCGGCGCAAAATGCCCGCCTCCACCCGCCCGCAAAAACTTCTCATCTTCCGCCCAAAGACTGCTCAGAGCCGACCCGCCCAGCCCCACGCTCATCCGCCGCAGAAACGCCCGCCGTCCCGTCATGGCCGAAAAACGAACTCGCTCAAATTCAGCAACATCCATGAAAATTCCTCCCATTTCGCCGTCCCCGCCTGCCCCACATAACTCAACGCCGCATCCCGCTCCGTCGCCGACGGAGCCCGTCCCAAAACCACCTTGTACCCATACGCGACACGCTCCGCCGCTCCGCCACCCGCCTCCCTCTCTAATCGCCGCGCCAGCCCCTTCGCCGCCTCCTGCGCCAAACTCCCGTTTAACAAAAACAGCACCTGCGGAGCCGTAACGCTCCGCTCCCGCCGCGCACAAGTCACATGCCCATCCTCAGCATCAAACAACGACAAATACGCCGGCAACATGTTCATCGACCCATCCAATCCACGGCCCATGTAAATCCCCCGCCGATTCACCCGACCGTCGTAATAACCCGTCCGCGCCGCACTCATCACCCGCCGTTCCCGGATGTCCTCCGCCCGGAATGATCGCCCCCCCACCGTCATATCCAATGTTCCCGCCGCCGCCAACACCGAATCACGTATCGCTTCCGCCTCCAACCGTCGCACCGGAAACTTCCACAAATACTTGTTCCCCGGATCAATCGCCCGATTCGCCGCCAACCCCGCCGACTCTTGTTGATAAAGATCCGATGTCACGATCAACCGATGCATCGCCCGCATACTGTACTTACGCGCCACAAACTCCGACGCCAACCAATCCAGCAACTCCCCACTCATCGGCATCCGACCAGTCCGCCCAAAATCGCTCGGCGTCTCCACTATCCCTTCCCCAAAATGCCACTGCCACAACCGGTTCACCGCCACCCGCGCCAACAAAGGATTCTCCGTCCCCGTTAACCACCCCAAAAACGCCGTCCGCCGGTCACCCTCAAACTTCAACCCCGCCGGCGCAAACGGAAACCCCGGCCCCACCTCGTCGCCCTTCTTCGTCCGCTCCCCCCCCACATACAAATGGCTCTTCCGCCCTGCCCGCTCCGCCTCCACCCGAACGCTCCAAAACGTCGGCAACACCGGCGGATCCCGCCGCACCACCACCAACTCCTGCCGCGTCGACTCGTACAGCTTGGCGTCCGCCGGCGCCAACGTATCCCGATACGTCCGCGCGTCCGGAATCACCACCGAGTTGTACTCCAATACCGTCTTCTTCTCCGCCTCGCTCCGCTGCGACGCGTCCTTCCGATACACCGCCGCCACCTCCGGCGGCAAAGTCGCCATCCGCTCTTCAAAAATCCGCTTCTCGTACGGAGCCGTTATCCCATCGATCCGCGACTGAATCACCTCCTGCTCCGCCCGCCACTTCTGCACCACATCCGGGTGCCGCAAAATCTCCTCCGCGCTCGCCAGCACCCGCTTATCCGGCAACAACGGATCAAACAATGCCTTCATCGCATAAAAATCGCGCTGCGAAATCGGGTCGTACATGTGGTCGTGGCACCGCGCACACCCCGTCGTCATCCCCAAAAACGCCGACGAAACATTCTCCACCGCCGCAAACGCCAACTGCTCCGCCGCGTCCGTTGGCGAATGCGCCGCCCGCGTCAAAAAACCCGTCGCAAAAATATCTTCCGGCTTCGCTGACAAATCGCCTGCGATGCTCGCCCGTACGAACTGGTCGTATGGCACATCCCGGTTCAACGCGCTCACCACCCAGTCCCGCCAATGGTGAATCCCCGACTCCGCAATCATCCCCTCATCCACGTCCGAGTAACCCAGCACATCCAGCCAATGCCGTCCATACCGAACCCCATGCTGCGGATCCGCCAGCAACCGATCCACCACCCGCTCATAGGCCCCCGCCGAAGAATCCGCCAAGAATGCGTCAACTTCAGCCACGGTCGGCGGCAATCCCGTCAAGTCCAAATGCACCCGCCGCAACAGCGTAGCCTGATCTGCCCGCCCCGCCGCCGCAACGCCCTTCTTGGCGTGGACCCGCCCCATCAAAACATCAATCGGGTTCCGCCCCACCGCGGCTACCTCCGGCCGAACCACCGGCTTCAGCGACCATAGCAAAGCTTTTGGCGGAGCAAGGTCCTGACCCTCACTAGCCAACACCACGGCAAGAAACAAACCCAGCAAACTTCTCACTGAAACACCGCCTAAGGCCTCACCGGCACTAACAACTCGCCCACGCCCAAATCCTCTTCGAGCAACGGCCACCGAATGGAATACCCACTCGGCGACAAAAAACAACGCATCCGTTCCACGCTCGTCGCCTGCGCCACCTTCTCCGATAACTTCTCCCAACGAACCTCGGTCTTTCCCCGATGCGTCGTGATCGAAAGGTGCGTTTCGCTCGCGCTAATCTCCCGCGCCAAAATCTTACTAGACGCCACGGCGGCCTCCAAACAAGTCATACCAGCCGTTGGCTATCTCGTCAAAATGCATGTACACAATTCGCCGCGCGTCCCGCCGCGAACGCGCCGTCAGATTGTGCTCGAACTCCTCTTCAATCACAAACTGATCCGCGTGCATCCAAAACTTACACTCGGAATTTCCCTTCTGCACATACACGTGCATTGGCTCTTCACCCTCATTCGAGTTGAAATAGCACCGCCAACCCTGCAGTTGTAATACCGTCGGCATCTGTACCCTCCCAGTCGAAGCCAGTATAATACAGTGCGAACGCATGGAAGGGCATGCTCTCCTCAATAGCGAAGAATCCGCCCTCGAACCTCTCGCGCTCCGTTACAGCCTCCACCCTCTGCCTATCGAAAGATTGCCGCCACAGCGACCAAAACGCGAAAGCTGAACAGACTCCCGCCTACGCCTTTAGCGTCCTCAAATCTGTCTATCGCAGCGCCGACGGCAACCACGATTTCTCAAGCGGCCCTGACTTTCTCATAACTTTCGAAGAACACTCCTGTCCGGCCTCCCGGGAACGCATCGCCCGGCTCTAAGCACAGTCCAACTCCCTCTCTACTGGGGCCATCTTCTACAAACGCTTCGACGCTCTCGCCGACTCCTACATCCGGTTCTTCGCTGTTTGCCGTGGGTAGAATCGCCGGTCAAAATTCGCCAGCGAGGGGCGAGTAAGCGTACTTGGCCCCGAGGTCGACCGTGGAAATGGCGGGCCGTGGGAAGCGAGGAAAACCAAAGGCAGGTTTTCACTCCCTTCCCACCGTCCTTGGAAATCGCAATAAGGCGCAATTTCCACAGTTCCACCGCCGGACGGCGGTGCCGTCGTTTCCCGCCCAAACCCAAACATGAGCTCCGCCCACCCCGAGTTCCCCTGATCGATTCACGAAACCGTCGGACCAGGGACCTCTGTGAGCCGATTCTCATCGTCGAGCTTCCCCTTCCTTACCCACACTAAACAGCGAGGAGGCCTACATCCCCATCCTCGACCACTACAGCGAGCAAATCGACGCGCTACAGGACGAGATTATCGCCGACCCTGATCCCGCCCAACTCCCCCGTATTTTTGCCATCCAGCGCGGCCTTATCAAAATGCGCCGCAGTCTCACCCCTGCCCGCGACCTCGTCAGACAGCTCCCACGATCCAACCAGCTCAACCTCCTCGCCGACCACTTCGCCCGTAACATCGACACAATCGAAATGTTCCGTAACTGAATCAATAGTTTGCTGGATATCTATCGATCGAGCGTCGCGAATCGAATCAATCCAGTCATGAAGGTACGAACCATCTTGAGTACGATCGCCCTCTCGGCGCTTGGGATCAGCGGCTTCTACGGAATGAACTTCGACACCCTCCCCGGCATCAAAAACCCTAACGGCCCCGCCTCCTCCGCCGCCCTTCTCGCCTGGCTCCGCTAGGCTCGCTGGATCTAACGCCCCCTCCGTACAATCTCCACGCCCGCCCGCGCTGACCCAACCCCAACCAACTCAATCCTCGCTCAGCCCCGCCGCAAATTGCGTTGCCAGCCCATCCGACCCAATCAGAATCCTGCTCGGGCCCACCACGCGCCCCCGAACCGCCGATCCTTTCTCTGCCGCCCAAAACACCCAAACCGCCACCCGCCCGGCCCCACCTCCCAAATCGCGTTACCCTAAGGCGATGTCCTCCCCCCGCGTCGCCATCATCGGCGGCGGCATCGTCGGCCTAGCCACCGCCCTCCGACTCCAACACCGCCTCCCTCACACCAAGATCACCGTCTTTGAAAAGGAACCCGCCGTCGGCCGCCACCAAACCGGCAACAACTCCGGAGTCCTCCACGCCGGCCTCTACTACAAACCCGGCTCCGCGAAAGCCCGCCTTGCCGTCAACGGCATTCGCCAGATGCTCACCTTCTGCCAAGAGCACTCCATCCGCCACGAAATCTGCGGCAAGCTCGTCGTCGCCACCGATCCCGCCGAACTCCCTCGCCTTCACGACCTCCACGCCCGCGGCCAGCAAAACGGCCTCACCGGCCTCCACCTCCTCACCCCTGAACAGATCCGCGAAATCGAACCCCATGCCGCCGGCCTCCTCGCCCTCCGTGTCCCCGAGGAAGGTATCGTCGACTACCAGCACGTCTGCGACACCATGGTCGCCCTTCTCAGGGCCTCCGGTGCCCAAGTCCTCACAAACACGCCCATCACCAAAATCGAACCTACTTGGGTCCTTAACGGAGAACACCAAGCCGACTTCCTCATCAACTGCGCCGGCCTCCACTGCGACCGGGTCTCCGCCCTCGCCGGAGAACGCCGCAACGCCCGCATCATCCCCTTCCGCGGCGAGTATTACCTCCTCAAGCCCGCCCGCCAAAACCTCGTCAACCATCTCATCTACCCCGTCCCCGACCCCTCTTTCCCTTTCCTCGGCGTTCATTTCACCCGCCTCATCCACGGTGGTATCGAAGCCGGCCCCAACGCCGTTCTCGCCTTCGCCCGCGAAGGCTACCGCTGGTCCGACGTCTCCATCCCCGACCTCTGGGACTCGCTCACCTTTCCCGGTCTCTGGCGCTTCCTCGTTCGCTATCCGTCCATGGCCAGCTACGAGATCCGCCGCTCCCTCAGCCTTAAACTCTTCTGCGCCTCGCTCCAACGCCTAGTCCCAGAAATCCAACCCGCCGACATCTCCCGCGGCGGAGCCGGAGTCCGCGCCCAAGCCATGCTCCCCAACGGCGACCTCGTCCAGGACTTCCTCATCGTCGAACGCGAAAAAGCGCTCCACCTGCTCAACGCCCCCAGCCCCGCCGCCACCGCGTCACTCGCCATCGGCGACGAAATCGTCGACCGCATCGCCGCCCGGCTTACTTGACCACGCCCCCAAACCCGCTGTCAAGCGATCCCATCAACTGCAACACCGCCGGACCGAGCGTGACGAGCAACACCGCCGGGAAAAGCAGAAAAAACACCGGAAACACCAGCTTGACGCTCACCTTCCGGGCCTGCTCCTGCGCCGTCTGCCGCAAGTGAGTCCGCAAATAACGCGTCTGGTTCCGCAACGCCCCCGCCAAACTCGTTCCGAACCGGTCACTGTCAATTAGAACCTGGGCAAACCGCTTCAGCTCCGCTTCCGTATTCCGTTCCATCAGCAGACGCAACTGGTCCTGCCGACTCCGCGTCGAAAGCATCCGCGTCGGAACCGTCGCCAATTCAGACGCCAACTCCGAATGCGGCACCCGTAACTCCCGAACCGTCTCCATCAGCGCACTATCGAGTGACTGCCCACCCTCCAGGCCCAACACCAGTAACTCCATCGCCATTGGCAAGCTCCGCTTTAACGTCTCCGCGCGACGCCGAATCAGCCAACTCAACACTTGGTCAGTCAGCAGGTAACCCATCCCGGCCCCCGCCAGTACCGCCGTCAGCCACCCCGCGCCACCCTCCCCAAAAACCAGAGAACAAACCCCCGCCAACAGACAGAAAACTAACGTCGACGCTGCCTTAGCCCCCAAAAACATCGGGAGCGCTTCCGGGCTACGATACCCAGCAAACAGCAACATCTTTCGATAGCGTTCGCTCTGAGAATCCCGCGTCGGAACCGCTTCTCCAAACGCCAGGAGCGTCCCGGCCAACAACCCCTCCGGAGCCGTCTCCCGTTCCGCGTTCGCGTTCGCTTCCTTCCGCTGCAGGTACCAATACCCGCCGCCGCCCACCACAGCCAAGATCAAGAGAAAAAAGCCACCCAACAAAGCAAACTCTGGCGCAATCATCAGACTCGAACCTTCACGATGCGTTGAATCACCAAGTGTCCGGTCACCACACAACCAATTCCTGCCCAAATCAGATACTTCCCGTTCGGGTGGAACAACAACACACTAATGAACTCGGGGGCCGTCAGGTACAGCAGGATCGCAATGCCCATCGGCAATAGGGTAAGCACCATTCCCGTCATCCGCCCCTGCGCCGAAATGGCCCGAACCTCTCCCCGCAGCGCGGCGTTCTCCCGCAACGTCTCCGCCAATCGCTCCAACACTTCCGTCAACCGACCGCCCGACCGCGCCTGCAGCATCGCCGCCGCCACAAACAGCCGCACCTCGTCCACCTTTACCCGCTCCGAAAAACTGTTCATCACCTGGTCGAGCGGCGACCCTAAACGACGCTCCTCCGCCATCCGCCGAAACTCCGTTCCCAACGGAGCCGTTAATTCCGCCCCCAACACTTCAAACGCGCTGCCAAGCGGATGCCCCGCCCGCATCATCCGGGCTAGGCTCGACAGTGCATCCGGAAACTGAGCCTCAAACTTTTCAATCCGCTGCTGCCGCTTGAGCAGTATGAGCCAATACGGAAGCCACGCGCCAAATAAAAACGCGGCCAACGTCGATCCCGGCGGAAGCAACGTCGTGTCCTTCACGAGCGCCGCCAATAGGCACGCCAACAGCAACATCGCTGCCGTCACCCGGCCCACCGACCAACGCAGATTCGCCTCATCCATCCGCAACTTCAACTTATCAATCAAGTCCAGCCGCTGCAAAAAAGCACGCCAAATCGTAATCGTGCTCAAAGACTCTTCCCGCAATATAGCCGACTGTTCAGCGCCAACCTCGCCCACTTCGTTGCCCGCCACAACCGCCGAGTCACTCATTCGGTCCCGCACAAAAGCCGCCACGATCACCGCCACCGCGGCCAGCAGAAACGTCCCGATAAATACGATCACGATCAGCTCCGCAACCATAACCCTCCTACTGCACGTTTAGGCCAGCCCGCGCCAAAGGAGCCATCACCCGCGGCGTCACCAATATCAGCAGGTCCCGGTTCGCCCCACCGTTGATCCGCCCCCCAAACAGCCTCTCGAGCAGCCCCGGCGCCTCCGGACCCGCTCCAAAACCCGATAGCGCCACCGTCTGTCCGTCCACTAAATCCACCTCGGCCACCACCCGACGAATCGACGAGCCTTGGCCCAACGCCGTCGTCATCTCCGGCTCCACCCGCAATCGAATCGCCCCGTTTGCGCTCAGTCGAGGGACAAACTGAATCCGCAACCCGCAGGCGTTCCCATTCGCCGCGTTCCACGTCGTCCCCGCGCGAAACGTCACCGCGCGCTGGTCGTAGGCCGTTAACTTTTCGGTCGAGAGCAACTCCTGCTGCCGCATCACGCTCTCGCTATCCACTCCACGCCGCAGTGCCGCAATTCGCACCGCCGCCGCCTGCGGAGCACCCGTCAATTGACTCTGGTGGTCTTCAAAAAAACTCGCGCGGGCATTGACGATCTTCACGTCCAAAATCACCCGCCCTGCGGACTCCGGCGCCGCTGCCACATTCGACGTCACGAACGCTCGCGCCGCTCCCCCCGCAAACGCTTGGCTAAACTCCACCGCCGGCCGGGCACCTTGCTCTTCGTCCATCTGATTCCGCAACAGCAACCGGATCTTCGCCGCCGAATCGGCCAACGCAACCCGATCCGCATCTTGCGGCAACACCAGCAAATTCACCACCGGAGTAGCCCCCGGACCGCTGCCCTCGACCCCCTGAATACTCAAAATCTCGGCGTTCCGCAGCAATGGACGCACCGCCGGTTCCGAGCTGCGGAGATTCACCACCTGCAAATCCACTCGGTGGCCCGCCCGCAAAAACGGCATCAGGCCATTCGACTCCGAAATCCGCACCGAAATCGCTCGCATCCCCTTCGCCACCCCACCCTTACTCCCCTGCGTTTGGTCCAAACCAGTCCGCGCTTCCGTGATCGGTTCATTCTCAATCGTCGGTTGAAACACCGTCTTGCCAACCGCGTCTTCAACTTTACGGTACGAACCCGGCGGCAACGCCCCCGCCCAATTCGACAGCTTCACGTCCCCGGTTTCCAATTGCCTACCCCGGTCCAACCCCTTCGCCGCCACGACGATCGTCTGCTGCGCCGCGTGCGCTTGCTCTTCCCGCAGCTTGCCAACAAACAAACCGTAGAAAATGCCCGTCGCCGCAATCGCGACCACAAAGGCTATGCCAAGTAAAGGGAATAGATTACGGTTCATAGGGACACGTCTAACACCCCCAGTAGATCACGGGAATCTGTAAAGGAAAATCAGCAAAAACGGTTAGAGATTGAGGGGAATGGCCTTAGTTCGGGCTGGATACCTTGTCGTACACGTACCGCTGCTCCATCTCCCCGTTCGGCCCGTTGATCGTCCGATAGATCGTCATCGTCTTCCCGTCACCCGCCAAACTATACTGGTCCGTCATCCCCAGAGCCGTCCCCTGTACCGTCATCTTGGCCTTCACTTGCAATATCGGACCCCGCCACTCCGCCACCGCCCTTACCTCATTCCCGCCAATCCGGTTCACCGACTCCTTCCCACCCAACGTCCATCGGTACGCGCTCACCGACCCATCCGTCGTCGACTCCGCCCGCAACTCCCCCGCCTGCTGCCGAATCTTCGTCACCACCGTTCCCGGCCGCGCTGCCCGACCAAAATCACTCCTGTCATGGTTCAGTCGCCATGTCCCCGTCAGATCCGGGTCCGCTCCCCATACCCCCACCGCCAATCCAACCAACCAAAAAAGCCGCATGCCTCGATCCTAGGACGCTACCGCCTTCGGCGCAAGGAAAATCTTGTACGCAAAAGCACCTACCACCACCGTCCCCAGTGCCGCCGCCGAAACTCCCGGCCGCATCAAAAATCCAGACCCAGCCACCCACGCCCCCACCAAAACGTAGAAGGCCGGCACCAGCGGCCAAGCAAAATCCACCACCCCCACCCGCTGCCAACCCGCTCGCTTACGAAACACAAACAACGAAGCCACCGCCAAAACCGAAAACGCGTTCAACAAGAAACCCACATAAAACATCAAGTCCCGGAACGAAAGAAAGCACATCGCCACCGCACACGCCCCCTGCATCGCAATCGCCACGTACGGCGTCCGCCAACGCTCATGCACCCGCGCCGCCGCCGGGAAAAACGCCTTGTTCTGCGCCATCGCGTAGTACACCCGCGGCCCAATCGTCACCATCGCGTTCACCGTCGCCAGCAACGAAACCGCCATCAATCCGCTAAACAAACTCGCCACCTCCGGCCCAAATAAATTGGAGGCCGAAAGCGAACCCACCGCCACCACCCCCTTCATCTGCTCCAACGGCTGCGCGTAAATGTAGGCGACATTCAGCCCCACAAACAACGCCGCCACCAGAGTCGTCCCCAGCGTCAACGCCAACGGCAAAGTTCGTTCCGGACTCCGCAACTCTTCCGCTACGTAAGTCGCCGCATTCCAACCCGAATACGCGACGTAAATGAAAATCAAACTCGTCGCAAACTGCTCCCACAAAGGCGAAGTCGACGTCCGCACCGCCACCTGGCTAAAATTACCCCAGTCGCCCTTTCCGATTGCGAACCCAAACACCAGGAAGCCCACAATCACACTCAACTTAACCGCCGTCAAAACGTTCTGTACGCTTGCCGCCAGCCGAATCCCGAACAGGTTCAGGGCCGCAAAGGACAAGATCAAAACCGTCGCCACCACCTGCGCCCCGCCCACCGTGAACGGCCCAATCGCCGCCGAACTCGCCTGTTTCACACCCGGGAAAAAATACCCAAGATAATCGGAAAACGCCAACGCCGCCAACGCAATCGGAGCCGAAAATCCAGCCGTGAACGAAATCCACCCCTCCATGAAACCCCACGTCGGACCGTACGCCTCGGTCAGGTAAACATACTCTCCCCCCGAACTCGGAAAGTTGATTCCCAACTCGGAGTAACAGAACGCTCCGGCCAACGCTACAATCGCGCCCACCACCCAGATCCCCAAGACAATCGACGGGTCCCCCAGGTCACCGGCGAGAAAGCCGGTAGTCGTAAAGATCCCGGTTCCGACCATGTTCGAAATCACGAGCGCCGTAGCGCTGACCAGCCCAAGCTGGCGAAGAAGAGAGGTTTTCGATTGATTCAAATGGCTACTCGAAGGTTTGTGGGCAAATGCCCACACGCAGATTCGTAAACTTGGTATACATCTTCAAACACTTTATCCCAGCTCACGCAGCAGGCCGACTCGCGTGCTTCGAGGCGCATGCGTTGCAACACTACCGGATTGGCAATCAACTCGGCAACCCGGCGTACAAAATGTTGATCACTATGGCACACATGCCCGTTCTCGCCAGACGTAATCAGATACCGGGGCCCCCCCTGATTCATCACGATCGCCGGCACCCCGCTCGCTAACGCCTCATGCACGCTGGTACCATACGTATCCGTCATCGATGGGTTCAAAAATAGGTCCATGTTGGCATAGGCGTTGGCCAACTCCTCCCCATCTAGGAAATCGCAAAACTCCGCCCGCCGCAGACGACGCTTCAACCAATCGCGCTCAAATCCCTCTCCAATCACGAGAAAACGGTGACTGCCCGCCGGCAATGCCTTCTGGACCTGTAAGAGCAAACGGACGTTCTTTTCCGGCTGCAAGCGACCCGCGAATCCCAGCGTGAAGGCCCCATCCTGTCGAAACCTGCGCCCAGGGTGAAACAGCCGCGAGTCCACCGCCCGCGGCATCAAGTGTACCGGTCGGCCCGTTTGCTCGGCAAGAAATCGAACCAAATCCGGATTCGGGGCAAATAAGCGCCGAGCCAGTTTATAGAACAAAGTGACGCTCTCCAGCGCCCCCCGCTCGGTCAGCGACGTAACAAACTCGGTGTAGGCCCGTGGCAGTAGCGCGAACACCGGATGGTCCAGCAAAAAGCGCAATCGGTTCGCCGCCAGTTCATGCAGATTGTTATGCCACGACGCTACCAGCGGAATCCCGTAATAGAAAGAAAAGTAAGCTCCCATCAACCCTATATCGCCCGGCCCCGTCACGTGGATAACATCCGGTCGGAACCGCCGCACCGCCGACCGTAAACGGAGTAAGTGGCGAGGCAACAACGGGTCAAACGAAAGCTCGTCGTCAAACGGAATCGACGTCGCTGCCCGATGCAACTTCACATGCATCTGGTTGCCATCGGCCCAACTCCGCGTCTCTTCCCCCGGCCTCACCAGCAACATCGGCAATCCGTTCCGACGAGTAAAAGACGACATCTCGCGGCTCGTCCGCGCAAGACCATTCACCTCATCGAAGGAGTCGGTGAAGTAGGCAACGCGAATGGATGGACTGGCGGACATAACAAGTGAGGAGACGCTGCCAATATTATAAACATTTCCTCACTTGCCACGAAAAAACCTAGTGGTTATGCGGTTCGGCGAACGCGGGACCTAACCCGTGCAAGGCCAAACGGGTATCGATCGCCGTCTCGACGACGTCCTTCTCCTCATCGTTCAACCCACCCGCCAAGTCTTCGATCTTCCGATACAACTTTTTGGCGTTCGACTTGGTCGTGTCTCCCGAGCAGCATAACGCAAACGAAAACAGCGCCCGCTCCCGCAGATCGGGGTCATCGAACATGTCTTCCAATTGCTTGGACTCGTAGTTCATCCCCAGGTAACCAACGCCGGTAATAGCTTCGTTCTGCACCGGTCGAATCGGGTCCTGCAAATGCTTCGAAAAGATGGCGGCGAACGTTTTGTCGAAGGTGCGCCACATGCCGCGCATCGCCGCCGCCCGGGTCTCCAGGTCCTCGTACAAGGCACGCAGAACTTTCTCGACCACCGGGGTCATCTCGTTGGTCGCCACTGCGATTGCCGCTCCCGCCCGTTCCGCTCCCGGCGCGTTCTCGTCCGTCATCTTCGCCCGCAGCTTATCCGCTACGTCGGTTTCGGGCCAATATTCGGCGAGGCTCTGCCAAGCCGCCGCACGCACGCCCGCATCGGAATCCGTCTCCGCCGCGCCCATCAGTACCCCCAGCAGTTCCTCATCCGGCTCTTCGTCCACCAACGCTTCCGCCGCTTCCCGCCGAACGTTCGGGTCGGGGTGCTGCAAGAACTCGACGATCTCTTCGACGTCCAACACATCCCAGACCGGAGTCGAGGCCTCGTCAAAATTCTCGTACACGTCGTATGCGGGATGCCCGTCTTCGACCGCCGGCGCTTCCAGATTCCGTACCGAATACTCGAGTTCCCGCTTCTCGTCTTTCTCCTCTTCGCCCATCCGTTCCATTCGCTCGACCATCGCCGGAATCAAATCCCGGTCTCCGTACAAGCTCAGGTTGATCGCCGCATCGGTCGGCTCGGTCTCCAGCCGCTCCAGCAGAATGGCTTTGATCCGATCGTCCTTCACGCCGAGACCAGCCAGCAGAAACGCTAGGTTAGCCTTGCTATCGCCCTCAGCGGTCTCGCGCAAAGCCAGCAACGGCTCCACCGCCGCTTCGCCCAACTCCCCCAGCGCTTCGTAGATGTGGTCCGGCGCTTCGCCATCGTCTTGGTGCAGCAGGTCGATGAAAAACGGAATCGCCGCCGGATGCCGCAGCGCACGCAACACGTGGAACAGGTCCACCGTCAGGTCCACCCGGTCTTCCTCTGGCTGGTCGAGCGCATAGGCAGCCACCTCTTCCGCCACCGAAACCCCGCGATCGAGGATCGCTTTGACGAACGCGTGGTCGGTAGCGATGCGGCCCCGGCCCGCTTCGTGCAGAAGGTCGCGCAATGGCGCGGCAGCGTATTGAGAAGGCAAAAATAGCATGGTACTCCGAAGGAACTTAGTAAGTAGCGCGCCCGCCCGAGGCGTCGTAAGTTTGGGCTGTTACAAAACTACAATCCGGACTCGACAGAAAATGAACGACGGCGGCGATCTCTTCCGGCTCGCCGGTCCGGCGCATCGGAATTTTCTCCGTCATGTACGCTACCTGCTGCGGCGTGAGCTGCTCTAGAATCGGAGTCCGCACGACAGCCGGGCTGACCGCGTTCACGCAAACGCCATCGGTCGCCACTTCTTTGGCGATCGACTTGGTGAACCCGATCACCGCCGCCTTCGTCGCCGAGTAGGCGGACATGTTCGGATTGCCTTCCTTACCGGCAATCGAGGCAATGTTTACAATTCGACCGTACTTGTTTGCGCGCATGTGGGCGATCACAGCCTTGCAGCCGTTCCAAACCCCGTCCATATTGATCGCGATGCACTTGTGCCAATCGTCGATATCTTGCTCCCACAGGGGGGCGGCTTTCCCGCCGATCCCGGCGTTGTTGACAAGGATGTGCACCTGCCCCGTCTGGGCGATCACGCCATCGACGGCCGCCTGCACCGACGCCGTGCTCGTCACGTCCATCTGGACCGACAACGCTCCAGAAATGGTCGCCGCCACTTCCGCCGCCGCCGCTCCGTTGATATCGGCGATCACGACGGTCGCGCCCGCCTTCGCCAGCCGCCGCGCAATCGCAGCACCGATTCCAGACGCCGCCCCGGTGATAATTGCGGTGTGGCCGGTTAGATCGAAATAGCCCATGGACTTATCCTCCTAATGAAGATGGCCCGGAGTCAAGCATCTGCCCCCGGGCCATCGACGTATTGACACGAACGAAACTACTCTTCCCGCTTGACGATCACTTTCACATTCACCGTGACCTGTTTATGCAGTTTCACGGGAACCAGGAACTCGCCCAGGGTCTTAATGGCCTCGGGCAGTACGATCTTCTTGCGGTCGATGTGGAAGTTCTTAGCCTCGAGTTGGTCGGCGATGTCTTTCAAAGTCACCGAACCAAACAGGTGGTCATTCTCACCGGCCTTCATGCTGATCTCGACCACGGTCGGCTCGAGCAACTTCGCCAGTTCTTGGGCATCGGCGACTTCGACGGCTTCCCGCCGCAATCCCGCTTGACGCTCTTGTTCCACAATCTTTTTGTTCGATTCCGTAGCCGGGACGGCGAGCCGCTTTGGCAACAGAAAATTGCGGGCGAAGCCCGGAGCGACGTTCACTAATTGACCGCGCGTGCCGAGCTTGTCGATATCCTCTCGTAAAATGACTTGCATGTGGGGATTCTCCTCGGGTTAAAGCGACGTCGTGAACGGGAGCAGGGCGATGTTGCGGCTCTGCTTGATCGCCATGGCGAGCAAGCGCTGATGCACGCAGCACACGCCGGAAATCCGGCGCGGGGTGATTTTGCCCCGTTCGGAGATAAAGGCCGAGAGCAACTTCACATCTTTGTAATCGATGTGGTCGATCTTCTCGACGCAGAACCGGCATACCTTCTTCCGGCGGAAAAACTGCTTCTTATTTCCGGCCAGGGCTTTATCGCCACCGGTCGGACGCTGGCTGGCCGCAATCGGGCGGCCTCCACTCTTGGTTTCTGCCATAGTCGTATTCTCCTACTCGTTAGTTCTCAGCTGCCGGTTCAACGGCGGCTTCGGCAGTTACCGGCGCTTCCTCTAACGGGAGCGGCGCGGCGGGCATCGGCATATCGGGAGCACCCGGCATCTCAGGGCGAACGCCCGGAGCGGCCGGCGCGAGCGGGGCAGCGATTTGCGGCTTCCGCGCGGCGCGTTTCTCACGACGCTTCTTCCGCTTCTCGACGCGACGCATTCTCTCGTCCATCCGCACAGTGATGAACTTGATAACAGCATCGGTCACTCGCAGACGGCGCTCTACTTCTTTGGCCGTCTCGGCGCTTTCGGTTGAGAATTCGAGCAGAATGTAGACGCCTTCGGTCTGCCGGTTAACCCGGTAGGCGAGCTTGCGTATACCCCACTTTTCCACCTTGTCGAGAGTTCCGCCGCCAGTGGTGATGACAGCCCGGAGCATCTCGACAATCGCGTCCTGTTCTTCTTCGGTCGCGTTGGCGTTGACGATAAAGAGTTCTTCGTAAGTCCTCATGTTTCCTCTTTGGCACCGGGAGCGCGACGCGCATTAAAACGCGCCATGGCCTTTTCGACGCCCTCGGTGATGATGGATTCCACTGCCGTGACAACTTCGTCGAGCAGCGGGTCCAACGTTTCTAGCTGTGCCCGCCGGATTTTGGCGAGCACGTATGACTTCATTTCTTTCACGGGCCGTTCCGGGCGGATGCCCAGTCGAATCCGTGCAATCTCTTCTGTTCCCACGCTACGGATGATCGAACTAACACCGTTGTGTCCGCCCGCAGAGCCTTTCGGCCGAATCCGCATCGAGCCCCAGTCGAGGGCGAGTTCATCGTAGATCAACAACAAGCGATCGACTGGAAGCGTGTATTTCGCCAGCAGCTCTTTGACGGAGCCGCCACTCAAATTCATGTAAGTTTGGGGTTTCGCGAGCACAACATCGGTGCCCGCGATCCGCCCGACTCCGGTGACCGCCTTGCCTTCGGCCCGCGTAACGCGGATGCCGCGGGCGACAGCCAGCCGATCGATGGCTAGGAACCCCAGGTTGTGGTACGTGTTATCGTACTCTTCGCCAGGATTTCCCAAGCCAACGATCAGCATGTAGAATTACTTCTTCTTGGCCTTGGCGTCAGCGGCAGGAGCGGCTGTTTTGGCGGCGGTCTTGGTGGCCGCCTTGTCGTCTTTCTTGCCCTTTTTGATTACTTCGGGTTCAGCGGCGGCTGCTGCGGCGGCGGCGTCGATTTTCGGTGCGACGATGTGGACGATGATGGTGTCCGGCGCCACGGCAAGTTTCATCGAGCCAACCATCACGAGGTCTTGTGCGCGAATGGCCTGATTGATTTCGAGGTCCTGCAGAGCGAGGCTGAAGTCGGCCGGGACATCGTCCGGGAGACATTCGATCTCCACTTCGCGGGCGACGATTTCGAGGACGCCGCCTTGCTGTTTGACGCCCTTCGGTTCGCCGTGCACGTGCACTTTGACTTTGACGAAGACGGGCTTGGTGAGGTCGATCCGTAGCATGTCGATGTGCAACATGGCGTTGGTAACGGGATCGAACAACCAGTCAACAATCATGACGGGTTCGGGCGCGCCACCATCGACGGTGAGGTCGAAGATGGTGTTGTGGCCGGTGGAAGAGAGGAGAATTTTGCTCACTTCCTTCGGAATAATGGCACAGGCGACTGGATCTCTGCCGGTGCCGTAGATGATCGCGGGTGCGCGTCCGGAGACGCGCAGCCGCCGAGCTTCGTTTTTACCGCGTGAAGTGCGGCCCTCGGCGGCGATCGTGATGTCCTTTCTCATACTGGCTCCTAAAACTCGACTAACAACTAGACAAAGAGACCGCTAACGCTGGTCTCTTCATGAATGGACTGAATGGCTTGGGCGAGCAGCGGGGCTACAGAGAGCTGCTTGATCCGACCCGACGCCAACGCGGCTTCCCGAAGGGGGATGGAGTTCGAGAACACCACCTCTTCGAGATTCGAATTTCGAATGCGCTCAATCGCCGGCCCCGACAGAACGGCGTGGGTAGCGCAGGCGCGGACACTTTTGGCTCCGCTGTTAAGGAGCGCTTCGGCCCCTTTCACGAGGGTGCCGGCGGTATCGATGATATCGTCCACGAGCAGGCAAGCCTTGCCGCGGACGTCGCCGATGACATGCATGATCTCGGCGATATTGACGTCTTCTCGGCGCTTGTCGACGATGGCCAACGGCGCGTTTAATCGCTTGGCGAAAGCGCGGGCGCGCTCGACGCCGCCGGCGTCGGGGGAGACGACCATCAAATCGGGGATATCGACTTCGCGGTAATACTCGATCATCACCGGAGCGGCGAACAAATGGTCGACAGGGATGTCGAAGAAGCCTTGAATCGGGGCGGCGTGCAGATCGAGAGCGAGGACGCGATCGGCCCCGGCGCGTTCAATGAGACTGGCCACCAATTTGGCCGAGATGGGAACGCGGGGTTTATCTTTGCGATCCTGCCGGGCATAGCCGTAATAGGGCAGGACGGCGGTGATGCGATCGGCCGAAGCGCGCTTGAGGGCGTCGATCATCAGGAGGAGTTCCATGATGTTGGTATCGACGGGGCTGCAGGTGGGCTGGACGACGAAAACGTCCGCGCCGCGGACGTTTTCTTTGATCTGGAGGTAAATCTCACCGTCGGCGAAGGAACGCACCGGAGCAACACCGAGTTCGGTGTCGAGGCACTCGCAGATTTCCGTCGCAAGGGCGGGGTGGGAGTTGCCGGTGAATATCTTGAGTTTGTCGAATCTCATCGCGCGTACCGGCTTCGAGGCGGCCACTGTTTTAGTTCTGTATGTTCTTGGAGAGCTTTCGCCCAGGAGGCTTGGTACTGGCGGCGCGACAAAGTGGTCGCGGCGTAAACGCGCGCCGAGCCGAAATGGCTCATGGCTGCCCGTACCTCCTCCGCGGTGCGGAAGAATCCAAAGAGAGCCGCGCCACTTCCCGACATCCGGGCTGGGGCTGCTCCCAATTTCTTGAGTTTTTTGAGGGTAAGATCGAGCTGAGGGTGCTGGGGGAAGACTACCCGTTCGAAATGGTTTTCAGACAGGGCTTTCCCCTGCTCCCAAGCACGTGCCTGGAAACTACCAATGTAGCGGGCTACCTGCTCTTCTGTCAATTTCCCGTTACCGTCGCGGTCGAAGGCGCGATAGGCGTCGGGGGTGGAAACGTGGATATTGTTGGCCACCACGAGCAGGTGTTGCTTGGGCGATTCCGGAAGGGGATAGAGTTCGGTGCCGCGGCCGAGGCCGAGCGCTTGTCCGCCATACAAAAAGAACGGCACGTCGCTGCCGAGGCTGGCGGCGAGTTCGTGCGCTTGACCGGCACGGAGTGGTTTGCCGGTCAACACGGGAAGGGCGAGCAGAACGGCGGCCGCGTCGGTGGAGCCGCCGCCAAGACCGCCGCCCATCGGAATGCGTTTGATGAGCTTGCAGTGAAGGTGGCCTTTGGCTCCGGAAGCGGCGAGCACAGCGCGGGCGGCGCGGAGGACGAGATTGTCGGGGACGTCAAAATCGGCTTCAAGCGACGGCTCCGAGGCCCGACCGGGCGTAAAGTACAGTTCGAGCGAGTCGGCGAGCGAGATGGTCTCGAAGACGGTGCGGAGTTCGTGAAAACCATCGGCTCCGCGGTTCAGGACCGTGAGGAGCCGATTGATTTTGGCGTAGCAGGGGACTCGGACGTAACGGGTCTCAGCCACAGGTAGAGCTAGTAATGGAGCAAGGAGTGGACGGGACGTCCGCCCAGCTTCGATTGGCCGTTCAAGAAGTCGAGTTCGATGACGAACGAGAGGCCGACGACGACCCCGCCGAGGCGTTCGACGAGGGCGGCGACGGCGGCGGCGGTGCCGCCGGTGGCGAGCACGTCATCGACGATCAGAACGCGTTGCCCGGGGGTGATGGCATCGCGATGGATTTCGAGGGAGTCGGTGCCGTACTCGAGGGCGTACTCGACGGCCTCGACGGCAGCGGGCAGCTTCTTAGGCTTCCGCACGGGGACGAAGCCTTTGCCGAGCGCCTTGGCGACGGTGGGAGCGAAGAAGAAGCCGCGGGCTTCGATGCCGATGACGACGTCAACGTCGGCGGGTTGCACGGCGGCAACGAGGCCGTCGATGACTTCGGCAAAGCCCGGGCCGTCCTTCATCAGGGTGGTGATGTCGTAGAAGAGGATGCCGGGTTTGGGCCAGTCCGGGATCTCCCGGATCAATTGCTTGAGGTCGCTCATGGGTTTCAGCTTTCAATTGTAGCAACCGGAGTTGCCGACGGCCTCCGCGGCGCACAACTTTCGGAGGACAATTGGGTTCAATGCTCTCGATGCCCGTACGCGCCTTTTGGATCCTCCTGTTCGTGTGCCTTGCGGCAGGAACTGCTTTCCCCCAATGCACTAGCGTTGCCCTGAACAACAATGCGGCGTTTGCCGCGGTGGGAGGGGGCAACGGAACGTTCAATGCGACGGGAACGCCGTCGAACTGTAACAGGACGGTGGCGTCGAATGCGGATTGGATCTCGATCTCGTTCGGCGGGGGGACGGCGAACCCTTCGACGATTGGCTACAACGTGCAGGCGAATACCAGCGTGCAGCAGCGGGTGGGGACGATTTCGGTGAACGGCGGTTTGGCGACATTCACGGTGACGCAGCCTGGGATCACATGTACGAACAGCTTGAGCCCGAATAACGCGACGGTCTCCAACACGGGCGGGTCCGGGTCGACTGCGATGACGACGCAGAATGGCTGTTCCTGGACGGCGGTGGCGAACGAGAGCTGGATCCAAGTGAACCCGACGGCGGGGCAGAACAGCGGGACGCTGAACTATAGTGTGCAGTCGAACCCCGATACGACTTCGCGGACCGGGACAATCACGATTGGGTCGGCGACGTTTTCGGTTACCCAGGGAGCGGCTTGCAGCTTTACGCTAGGCCCGACTTTTGCGAGTGTGCGGTCAGCGGGCGACGTGGGGACGATCACCGTAACAGCGACGAACTCGGCCTGTGCGCGGAACGTTGTGAGCGATGCGAGTTGGCTGACGATCTCTTCGGGCGCCAGCGGGACGGGAAACGGGACGGTGGGTTGGACGGCGGCGGTGAATCCGACGGCGGAGCGGCGGACGGGGAACATTACGATTGGCAATACCGTCTTTTCGGTGACCCAAGAGGGCGGGACGTGCAACTACCAGATCTCGCCGACGAGCACGACGGTGTTGTCGATTGGGGGGAGCGGAACCTTTAACTTGGTGACCAACTGCACCTGGCAGGCGGTGAGCACGGCGGAGTGGTTGACGATGAGTTCGTCGGCGAGCGGGACAGGAAACGGATCGGTTTCGTGGGTGGCGGCACCGAACGTACTGACCCAGGCGAGGTCGGCCTCGATCACGATTGGCAACGTGGCGTTTACGGTGCAGCAGGCGGCGATTGCCTGCAGCATCAGCCTGAGCGTTTCGAGCTATGAGCCGGCGGCGAGCGGGGGCGATTCCTCGGTGAACGTATTGGCGGCCACCGGCTGTAGCTGGCAGGCTTCCTCGAATGTCCCCTGGGTTACGTTTACCTCGGCCGCGTCGGGGAATGCGGACGGTACGATTTCGTTCCGGGTGGCGGCTAACACGACGCCGGGGAGCCGACAAGGGACGATCACGATTGGGAACCGGCAGTTGGTGGTGACGCAGGTAGGGGCGAACTGTGAGTTGGGGATCAGCCCGACGAGTGTGCAGGTGGCTTCCAACGCTTCGGTCGGGTCGATTGCGGTGACGACGACTTGCGTCTGGTCGGCGCAATCGTCGACAGGGTGGGTTGGGATTGTGAACGGGGCGAGCGGAGTGGGGAATGGAACAGTGGACTACAGCGTAGGGGCGAACGCGACGGCGGGGACGAGGACGGGGACGATCAAGATTGGCAACCTTACGTTTACAGTGACGCAGACGGGCGGGACGTGCGCGGTGACTTTAGCGCCGACGAATCTGACTCTGTCGGCGGGGACTCGATCGGGTCGATTTACTGTGAACGGGACACCGGGTTGTTCGTGGGAGCCGACTTCGGCCCAACCGTGGCTGACGGTGGAGGCATGGTCGGCGGTGAATGGGTCGGGGTCGGTGGATTTTCGCGCGATGCCGAACCTGACGGGGAGTGCGCGTACTGGGACGTTAAAGGTATTGGATCAGACGTACACGGTGACGCAGGCGGCGGAACGGCCGGCGCTGGCGGCGAATGGGATTTTGAATGCGGCGAGCTTTCGAGGCGGGCCGATTGCGGCCGGGGAGATCATCACGATCTACGGGACGTTGTTGGGCCCGGAGGTGTTGAAGACTTTGGAGTTGAACGCGGCGGGCAATGGGATTTCGAGTAGTTTGGCGGGTACGCGGGTGTTGGTTAACGGGACGGCGGCACCGCTGATCTATACGAGCGACCGGCAGTTGAGCGCGATTGTGCCCTACGGCGTGGGGACGACAGGCGAGGCCCGTGTACGGGTGGAGTACCAGGGGCAACAGAGCGACGAGACGACGATCGCGGTGGCGGCGACGGCGGCGGCGATCTTTACGCAGAACGCGAGCGGGTCGGGTCCTTCGGCAATCTTGAACGAGAATGGGGAGCTGAACACGGCGACGACGGCGGCGGCGCGGGGGACGATTTTGCAGATCTTCCTGACGGGAACGGGCTTATTGACTCCGGTGCAGCCGGACGGTGGATTAGCGCCGGGGGTGGCCCCGTTTCCACGGCCGGTGGTGGTGCCGACGGTACGAATTGGGACGCTGGATGCACCGGTGCTGTTTGTGGGGCCGGCACCCGGTTTGGTGAACGGTTTGGTGCAGATCAACGCTCGGGTGCCGGCGACCGCGCCGGTGGGAGCGGCGGTTCCGATTGCGATTCGAGTGGGGACTACCGACAGCGCGGCCGGGCCGACAGTTTCGATCCGTTAGATTGGACCGAGCGGATACACGTATGGTGAACCGGTTGGCTTGTTGATTCGCCCCGCGCTCGCGGAAGGGCAACTTGATTCGGGCTACGGGTGACTTTTCCGCATCGCAGGACTGCTAAGCCGCCTTCGGCACCTTGCGACGGCCGAAGCGGGCCAGAAGTTCTTCAAATTCGTAGTCCGGAGCCACAATCTCCATAACTTCTTCATTCTCAAGGAGGTTAAGTACGTAAGCGGGCAACTCGAATTCCGGTTCGTTTTTGGCTTGGTCGGCCATTCTGAGCATTTCTTCGACGGCTTCTTGACAGGGAACCATCGGCTCGATCATTTTGCTGTCGGCGGAGATATCGATGGGTTCCGGCGGCTGCATCGGGAAATTCTTGCGGAGTTGGATCAGATTTCGCTGGAGCGAATTGTAGGCACTGAGGTGCCCCTTCTTCTTACGTTCGATGAACCGGTGCGTTTTGTCTTCGCTCGAGGCGGCCCGGTGAAACCCTTGGAGGAGTTGTTCCGCCGGACTGACGTCGGGATGCTCGCGCAGGACGCTATCGAGATTTCGCTGGACGGCCAGGGTTTCGACTTCGCTCGCCCGTTGATAGTCGAACAGCTCCGTGGTCATCTGCCGGACAATGGCGTGCTCGCATTCGGCTTGGGGCTTGTACTGCCGGAGGTGCTTCAGGTGAAGCCGGACGAAGGATTCCCGTTCGTCGGTTGAGTACAAGGTATCGCATTCCGGAAAGATTTCCTTGTGTACTTTGACGTGTTTTCCGGTGGCAATCGCATTCATGGAGCTGGCGTACTTGCCCAGCGGCGAGATGGGACCACGGCTTTTGCGACCGTTTTCCCGGGCTAATTCGGCGCGGCGAATTTTCTGTTCGTCTGTCATAACGGCTCCTGGTTTGAACATACAGGGCCGCAATAGGGAGTCCAGAGACAGGTTTTTTGTAGGTGATTGATTTCGGGGGAAATATAAATCTCAACACATTGTCACCGAGGAGTTTTGGGCGGGTGGAAAACGACGAGCGCGGGCGAGTGTACTCATCCACAAGCGGAAGCGCCGATTGAGCTTGCACTTGTTTTACAACTTTTGGGTTTTACTTGAAGGTGGTTTTACTTTGCGGCGATTTCATGGGTGCGTCGGGACTTCCTAGCATCGTGGGCATCCTCAAATCATTTCAGAAACCCGCGCAATCCATCGCTGAGAGGATGCGCAAGATCACGTTCAGGACGCGTCTCGTCTTCGACTACTTGCGCATGACGAAAAATTCGATCCCTAGGGAATTCGCCCGTTGAGAACAAATTTACCGTGATCGAACAGCAGGTATCCCTTGAGAGCCGCCACTTTATCTCTTCGGGGTTTGTAGCGGTCGTCCAGGGCCTCGGCGCTCCCCAGAAATTACCACCTCTGCTGGTCAATCCTTCGCGAGTGCCGAAGCAGCCGGAGAGACGATCGCCGGATTAGCCCGGAAACACGGGGTGCGCCGGCGGATGATCCGGCGGGCCCTCAACAACGCGATCCCCCCAGATCGCAAAAAAGTCGAGCGCGAAGATCCAAGCTCGGACCTCTCAAGCCGGTCATCGACAGCATCCTCGAACTAGACCGGCGGGCGCCTTCAGGATGAATACTCAGCCCCTTTCGCAATAAGGGGTTCCGCGCCCAAACCGGAACTATCGATGCCCGGGTGGGGTTTCAGCCCTGTCGCCCTGTGTGGCCGTGGGGGGAATTTATCCAGCAATGCGACTACCCGACAACAGCCGGGCATCGCTGTCTTGAGCGCGTCTGGAGTAGGATCAGGACGTCAGTGTGTGTCGTTTCCAAACGACACGCATTGGTGAATGCCTGAGAAGTGAGGGGGAACCAGTCTTGTTCTAAACAAGTTTCCGCCAAAACTTGTTTTGGACAAGACTGGTCTTGGCGAGCAGCGGATTAAGGTGAAACCTTTTTGTAGGCATCTTTTAGCTCGCCAAGCTGTTTGCCACCAAGCTTCAAAGTTTTCGATTTCATCATGAAAGATCTTCCATCAGTGGAAAACTCCCGCGTTACGTTGCCAGAGATAACTGCGCCATTGCGCTCGCCACTGTGTGCGCCGATTTGTATTTCATACTGCGTTTTGCTGATTTTCCAGTGCGTCGCTTGGGAATAGCCTCCGCCGGAACCAACTCTCACACTTTTAATTAGAGATGCTGCCGCGTCATAGTAGAACAATTCAGAGACTTCCTGTGCACCTTCCATGCCCGTCATCCGCAGAGCTGATCCATCTAAAATACGTTCGAACTTTTCGTAACCTTTGGCGGTCTCGCCTTGGACAGCATTTGCTCCCGCCCAGTTATGTATCCAAGTGACGTCTACAGCCCACCGCCCTTCGAGGAGAGCACACATCTCGTTAAAATCTTTAAGTGTAGATTTTTGGGGCTGTGTCTGACTCTGAGCGGCTACGGAGAGTGCAAGTACAGCTAATACGGTAAAACCGATTCGTTTGATCATCGTGGATCCTTATGTTTGTTTACGTGTACACAGTTTCTGAATACACGGGCTGTACTCTATCACACGCAGGGTACCGGTAGTTTCTGTAGCCTGCCCCCCGGAGCTCTGGCGGATGAAAACCGACCAGCCTTCAGGCTGCCAACGCGTGAGGTTTAGAAACGACAACGATTGAAACCCAGTGGGTCATCTGTAGGGCAAAGCGGTCGCGCTTTTGAATCGCCGAGTGACGTTTTGGCCTGAGTTGATCTGTCGCCCACCCACCACCCAACCCAGTACCGATTCGGCTACGGGCTGATCTGGCAGGGCTGGATCGCTTCGGCACTCGCGAGGAATTTGGTTTTCCGCACTTTTGGTGCAAACTCTTCCAGGAGCCTATCATCAGACGCGCCCCACGTGGCGATCATGGCATCCAGATCTTCCGCGGCAGCGCGTAGGGCTTCGACCTCCGCCTTTCGACTCGGTTTTTGAGCCGGAAGGTAGACAGCGTTACCCGGAAGGAGTCCTGATAACGCTCACAATGCCTGGGAAGTGAGGGGAAACAGAAAGAGGCCAGCGTTGCCGCCAGCCTCCTTCTGTTTCTGGTTGTTTTACTCCAAGCGAATTTATATGGTGCCCGAAGTGCTCGCAAAATACGCAAGAGTAACCTTGCGCGCCGCAGCATCGTCCAAGACCCCAGTGACGGTGCAGTTGAGAAATGGTGCCCAATTCATACAATAGGCATGAACATTCTCGACCGAGGCCGCTTCACAGATGGCCGAGCCGGAACCGTCGGATGGACTGTGTACGCGTACGATGGTGCGAATACCAGCGGCTTCTTCAGCGGCCGCATGATCAGCGGCCGTCATCTCTGAAAAAGCCCTGAACACTTCCATCTTACGAGTATGCTCAGTCTTCCAAGTTAATAAATAAAGATCCATAGTGTCCTTTTCTTCTACGAACTATATTGAAACCAACGGGCCCGCTGAGTATATCACGGGGATCATTGTTGTTAAGACACACTTTGGAAAAAATTTGGACAAAAGGTTCCGCAAACAGCCGGTTGGCAACCAAAGCGACCTTCGCCAACTGTTTGCAGTGGACATCGATGGCTATTTCGCGACTTTGGTACTTTGTGATGCTACTGCTTGCCACTTGCCACTCTTCTTCACGAAGACATCCATCCAGACGTATTCGCCGCTGCTGTCTTTGCCATTCCACGTACTCTTGTCCAAGAAAACCGGGTCCCGTATAGCGGCTGATCGATTCCGCGCGACGGCGTGACATTGATGTGGTGCTGGTTTGGCGATTGGATCGGTGGGGCCGGTCGGTCCCTGATCTGGTGTCGACGTTGCAGGAACTGACGGCGCTTGGTGTGGGTTTTGTTTCGGTGACGGAAGCGTTGGATTTGACCACGCCGGCGGGCCGTGCGATGGCGGGACTACTTTCGGTTTTCGCTGAGTTCGAAAGAGACATTAAGCGGGAGCGGGTGCGGGCTGGCTTGGCGCATGCGCGGTTGCAAAGGAAACGACTCGGCCAGCCACCAACGGCCGCGGGCAAAGCGGGCTCAGTCCGGGACCTATTTCTTTCAGGAATCAGCAAATCGGAGATTGAGCGGCGGCTTGGAATAGGCCAGACGTCGATCCGGCGGCTGCTGGAAGAAAAGCAATCCTGATCGAAACTGGCTTACGCAGGCTTACCGAAAGGACACTGATATCTTAAAGATGAGAGGATTCCGCCGTCCGTTTCGTTGGACCTGATCGCAAAGGTAGCGGGCCGGATCGAACAAATGGCTCTTCACCGCATGGCGGCACGTACTGAGCGGCGCGAAAGCGCAGGAGGAAGGACACTTTTCGCATGAACCAGCACAACTTGACAGTCGACCCAAGATGTCGTTTCGATGCAAGATTTGAGCGGGGGAGATCGTGAGAACCCTGACGGATGAGGAGTTGGAGCGTTTGCGATCGGATCTTGAATCCGACTCTGTCGAGCGCAAGGAGTCATTGAAGGGTGATGCGCCGACCAAGGTGCGCGAGGCCATTTGCGCCTTCGCCAACGACTTGGCAGGCAGACGGGGGCCAGGTGTTGTTTTCATCGGACTGCGCGACAACGGTCTACCCGTACCGAATTTCGTGGTGACTGATGAATTACTGTTGCAACTGTCGAACATGAAGGCAGATGGGAACATCAGTCCGCTGCCCAGTCTATTGGTGGAAAAGCGGCAACTGGGGGGAGGAGAATGCGCGGTGATCTGTGTCTGGCCTTGCGATACGCCTCCAGTGCGGTATCAGGGGCGAGTCCATATCCGGTGGGGTCCGCGGAGAGGGCTGGCCAGTGCCCAGGACGAACGGATTCTGAACGAGCGCAGACGCGCTGGTGATCGTCCCTACGATATTCAGCCCGTGCGGGAGGCCACGCTGGAAGATTTGGACTTGCTGCGATTCGAGCAGGAGTATCTGCCGGCCCTGGTGGCGCGTGATGTGCTGGAGGCCAACGAACGAAGTCGAGAGCAGCGGCTGACGGCAACCAAGATGCTGGTGAGCGAAGATCCAGCGATCCCGACGGTATTGGGTTTGATGGTAGTTGGAAAGTCGCCGTCGGATTGGATTCCAGGGGCCTATACGCAGTTTCTCCGTCTGGCAGGGGTGGATCTTACCGCTCCCGTTCAGGATGAAGCGTTGGTTCATGGCACCGTGGGGGATCAGATTCGAAGGCTCGAAGAGAAGCTTGAGGCGCACAATTTGCGAGCGGTGCGATTTAGCGATGTAGAGCGGGAGACGAGCGAAGCGGCGTACCCGATGGAAGCTCTCCGGCAGCTAGTGCGGAATGCTTACATGCACCGGAGTTATGAAGGCACCCATACTCCGGTGCGAGTTTACTGGTTTGACGACCGGATCGAGATCCACAATCCAGGAGGACCATTTGGATCGGTGACGCAGGAAAGCTTTGGCCGACCCGGCGTGACCGACTATCGAAACCCGAACCTGGCCGAGGCGATGCGGGCGCTGGGCTATGTGCAGCGATTTGGAGCGGGCATCTCGATAGCCCGCAAGGCGCTGGGGGGGAGGCTTCGATTCGAAGTGGAGCCGGGGTTTGTGGCCGCAATTGTTCAGGGAGCAAATACATGATCAGCATCGCGTTTTTCAACAACAAGGGGGGCGTAGGCAAGACCTCGCTGGTGTACCACTGTGCGTGGATGCTGGCGGAATTGGGCAAGCGAGTCTTGGCGGTTGATCTTGATCCGCAATCCAACCTGTCGATTATGGCCCTCGATGAAGCACGACTGGAAGAGTTGTGGCCGGATGGAGGCCCCGCAAAGACAATGGCTGGAGCGGTAGGCCCGCTTTTTGAAGGGACGGGCGATATCCAGCCGGCTCATATCGAGATGCTGACGGCGAATCTGGGGCTATTGGTGGGAGATCTGGCGTTGTCGAGGATTGAAGATGATCTCTCCACGGAGTGGCCGCGTTGTCTGGAAGGCAAGGAGCGAGCGTTTCGCGTGACCACCGCGTTTTGGCGCGTGGTGCAGAGGGCGGCCCAAGACCACGAAGCAGACTTGGTACTCATTGATGTTGGGCCAAATCTGGGAGCAATCAATCGGGCCGCATTGGTCGCTTCGAGTCATGTGGTTGTGCCTGTTGCGCCGGACCTGTTCTCGCTGCAGGGATTACGAAACCTGGGACCAGTGCTGCGTCGGTGGCGGGAAACCTGGGGTAAGGCTTTGCCTTCGGCGGCGAGTACGCTTGGGAGCATGCCCGTGGGAGAAATGCAGCCGGTAGGATATGTCCTGATGCAGCATGCGGAGCGGCTAGGCAGCCCGACGAAGGCCTATGCGAAATGGCAGGCGAGGCTTTCGACCGGCTATTGCGAGAGTGTGTTGGATCGGGCAGCAGGGGATGTCCTTCCTGATCCGAACCAGATTCAAATGATCAAGCACTATCGAAGCCTGATGCCGATGGCGATGGAGAGGCGGAAACCGATGTTCAAACTCACGAGCGCGGATGGAGCGATTGGCGCGCACCAAGCGAATGTACAGCAGTGCAGCATGGATTTTGAGCGGTTGTGCCGGGAGATTGCGAAGCGGGTGGGATGCGGGATTTGAATTTGAAAAACGAATCACAGCGTTTGTTGGGCAGGATTTGCGTGACATTGAGAGCGGCCGCTCGAACGGGCGGCCGTGACCAACCGCGAAAGGGTTACGGGCTAACCGGTTCAAATTGTGTCCGCCCCGTACGCCTTGGGCTCGACTGCGTCTACTGGCTGGCTTTGGAAATGCCACTTGATCGTAGCGCTATCGCCAAGGCGGCTTTTGATAGGCCGTCGTGAATTCGGTGCCGTCGAGGACCAACATCGGGTCTCCCGTTTTGGCGTGGTTCCGTTTCTCTAAACGGAAGGTTCGTACGCCGGTTTTCTTCCAGTTGGAGGTAATCGAGTTCGGGGTCGCCGTCCAGGTGCCGGTGTCGTTGTTATCCGAGGCGGTTCCGTAGGCGCCGCCCGCTACCTGCCCTGTCGCTCCGGAGTCGCTCGCGTAGGCAAAGCTGCCATCGGCTAACAACGTGAGGCAGACACTCCGGCTGTGGATGCCGCTCGTGTTACTCAAGCTTGTGGCCTGGCACCACTTACCGACCAGTTCGGGCATGATTCCGCCCACGGCACCTGCTGCCGGTGCGGCGACTCGCTGGAACCCGAACGTCCTGCCGTTCACAACCCAACTCATCGCGTCGCCCGCCGTTTGTAAGGTAGCCACGAACGTCCCATCCGCCCCTTGGAGCGTGAGTTGATCGCCCGTCTGACTATAGCGGTACACTAGGCCGCCGACGGTGGCTGTGCCGTCCGGGTTGAACTGGACCGCGCCGCTAGGCCCTTGCCACTGCCCGACGATGCCCGCGGCGCTAGTGTTGGCTGACCCCTCCCGCGTCAGTACCAGTTGTCGATCGGGAAACTTCCAGGTCCAGGTGTTGCCGGCCATTTCGAAGGGCAGACGGGTGGGCTCGCCGTCGCCGGAGAAGGTGATCACGTTGCCGTCCAGGGTCCAGCGGTGCGATTTCGCTCCAATGGTGGCGGTACCATCGGCGTTGACGCGCACGATGGCGTTCTGCCCTCGCCAGTCACCGACGACAGTAGGAGGGGCGGGAGCGGGGGGAGTGATCGCGGCCGGGGCAGGGGAAGTGATCGCGGCGGGTGCGGGGCTAGTAGTCGCGGCGGGTGCGGGGCTAGTAGTCGCGGCGGGTGCCGCGAGGGCGCGCTCCAGGAGGTGGGTGGCTCCATCTGTTGTCAAGGTCAATTGCGACCCGGATCGTTTGGCCTGAAAACTGTAAATCTGTCCCTGGCTTGCAAACGTGCCAGCCAGCGTGCCGGCGGTCGCCTTCGCTTTCACGGGAAGCGATCGGCCACCGAGCAGGATGACGCCGGTGTACGCCTGGCCTTTCCGGGTCAGTTCCAGTTTCAGCTGTTCGTTTTGGTAGAAGCCGCCGAAGGGATCAGCCACCATGACGAGCGGATTCTGGCCGTAAAGCGCGAAGGCGCAGAGTGCGAGCGCAAACAGTCGGAGGAAAAGCGTCATTACCCCAAAATAGAACGTTGGACGGATCGGCACAACGGCATCGTGTCCGTTTATAACGAGACGGTGACGCGAAGGAACGTCGCGGGAATCGAACTGCCGCCGTCGGTCGCCGTGTTTTGGGACTTCGCGAGTTCCAAGAGCTGGTTATGGAGATCGTCCACTTTTCCGCTGATGGCGGCCGCGTCATAGGCGTTCATCGTGGGCCCATAGAACTGTCGGAAGGAGTCGATGAGGTCGGCGGGGCTCTGGTCGGGCGACCGGAAATGGAAGGTGTCTTTGACGAGGGAGATTTTTTCCGGCGCTACGCCCGCGGCTCCGAAACGTTCGACAATGTGCGATTCGACGCCCCAGGTCATGGGGCTGACGAAGCCTTCCGGCGGGGGCGGCAGAAAGGACGCGCTTACTTTGAGTAACTGGGAGACGAACGAAGTGGGGTCGTTGGGGATCCAGTTGCCCATGACGATTTTGCCACCGGGTTTCGAGACCCGCACCATCTCCTTGGCCACGTCGAAGGGCTTGGGTGCAAACATCGCGCCGAAAACGGACAAGGTCAAATCGAACGAATCGTCCTCGACTCCTTCGAGGTTACAGGCATCGCCTTCCTGAAACCGGAGGAGATCGAGGCCGGCGGCCGCGGCTCGCGCGTTGCCCGCCGCCACCAGATTTCTGGCGATGTCGATGCCGGTTACGTCGGCCTTGAGAACGGCGAGTGGAAAGGCGGTGGTGCCGTCTCCGCAGCCGAGATCCAACACCCGCACGGGCGGGGTAATGCCGAGCGACTCGACGAGCGCCGCTCCGGATGCCCTCATCAGTCGGGCGATCTTGGTAAAGTCGCCTTTCTCCCACAGTGCCTTGTTCGGATTCATCACCACGCTCCGTCAACCAGTGTATCGTTAAGCAGTCCCGGGAAATGATTTCGCGCCGCGCCCTTCTTACTCCCGCCGCTTTGCCGCTCTTCGGTGCCGCGAAGCCGATTCGCGTCGCCGTTTACGGCACGGGCCACGCCCATGCGATGGCGAAAATCGCCACGCTGAAGGCGCTTCCGTCGTTCGAACTGGTTGGGGTCTGCGAGCCGGACGCGGGACGCTCGCGCGCCCATAGGTCGCTCGAAGGGGTCCGCTGGCTGAGCCAACGCGAATTGCTGGAGGACGCTTCGATTGCACTGATCGCGGTGGAATCCCGGGTGCAGGATAATCTAGGTTACGCGCGGCAGGCGATCGACGCGGGGAAGTTCGTTCACCTGGATAAGGCACCGGGAACGGACTTGAGGACGTTTGGCGAACTGCTGCTGGTGGCCGCGCCGCGGCAGAAGCGGATGGTGCAGATGGGTTACCAGTGGCGCTACCATCCGGCGATGAACGCGGCGCTGGAAGCGGCGCGGAAGGGTTGGCTGGGGGAGGTTTACTCCTTTCGGGCTCGGATCGACAAGCCGATGTCGTTAGCCGAGCGGAAAGAATTGTCGGCTTTTCGGGGGGGCATGATGTTCGAACTGGGTTGCCATCTCATTGACCGGGCGACGGACCTGCTGGGCCGCCCGAGGAAGGTGACCGGACACCTTTGGCACCACGGCGTGCCCGACGACGGGTTGGCGGACAATACGCTGGCGATTCTTGAATATCCGCGGGCCGTGGCCGAAATTTCGGTCGCTGCGATGCATCCGCACGGCAACGGTTATCGCACGGTGGAAATCACCGGTACGAACGGGTCGGCGACCGTCAGGCCGTTCGCTCCGTACCGGCTGGCGACGCATCTGCGCGCCGCGGCGGGTCCGTACCCGGCGGGTCTGAAAGAGATGGAATTCCCGGCGGATCGCTGGCCCAGTTTCGCTCCGGACTTCCTCGAGATGGAACAAGTGATTCGCCGCGGTGCGAGCCCGAGTTACTCCGCGGCACACGATCTGATGACCCAGGAAGTTTTGCTGCAAGCGTGCCAGGAGCGAACATAAAGTATGAAATCCCGCAGACATTTTTTTCTGGCCGGCTCGTCGTTGCTGGTCGCGCAGACCGCGCCGTCGGACCAGATCACCCTCGGGGTGATCGGCAGCGGCGGGCGCGGGACGTATGTAATGGGCGAGTTCCAGAAAGATCCCGCCGTTCGCATCTCGAGTATCTGCGACGTGTACGAGCCGAACCTGGAACGGGCCCTAGGCGCGGCCGCGAAGAAGCAGGGCAGCAGCCCGCGGGCGATCCGGAACTATCGGCAGATCCTGGAGGATAAGACTATTCAGGCGGTGCTGATCGCGACGCCGGAGCATTGGCATCACCGGATGGTGCTCGATGCTTTGGCCGCGGGGAAGGACATCTACGTGGAGAAGCCGCTCTGCCAAACTCCGGAGCAGGGTTCGGAGCTCGTGCGGGCCGAAAGGGCGTCGAAGAATATCGTCCAGGTGGGGATGCAGCGGCGGAGTTACGACCTGTACTTGGAGGGGCGAAAGATCGTGGCGGCGGGTATGCTGGGCGAGGTTCGGATGGTGCGTTCGTGGTGGTTGAATAACTACGTCGGGCAGCCGCCTTCGGCGAAGCTGGACGGGCCGCTGGATTGGGAGCAGTGGCAGGGTCCGGTGGAGCATCGGGTTGCTCCGGACGCCAACCGGTTCCGTCACTGGCGCTATTTCTCGGACTACGCGGGAGGGATCGCGGCCGACCAGGGTGCGCATGCGTTCGATGGAATTCATTTGCTGATGAACGCGTCGTATCCGCTGGCGGTGACGGCGTCGGCGAATAAGGTGCAGAAGCCGGAGTTTGATACGCCGGAGTCGATGGTGACGATCGCGGAATATCCCGAGGAGTTTCTGGGGATCTTCACGATTAACTACGCCGCGATGAAGTATAAGAGTAAGAACGACCAGCTGAGTCAGTTAGATGGCGACTTAGCGCGGATGGATATTGGGCGGGAAGAGTGCAAGGTATTTCGGCAGGGGGAAGAGGACGCCCCGGGGATCGTGAAGACTTCGGCGCGGGGCTTCGGGTTCGCGACGGAGGTGCACGTGCGTAATTTTCTGGATTGTGTGCGGACGCGGCAGACGCCGACGGCGCCGATGCGGCTGGGTTTTCAGGCTTGCCTCATCACAATGTTGGCGAATATTTCGCGGAAAACGGGCCGGCGGGTGCGGTGGGACGAGCGGTCGGGCAAAGCTGAGGCCTGACCGTTCTCGTCGTTGCGCTCTTGTGTTGCCGCGCGCTCGCTCATCTTCGGAGGGAGGGCGAGCATCAACCTGATGGCAACGAGGGGGTTCCTAATGGGCGACAATTTCCGCTCCCACGCCCTGAATTTCCCCACCTCCCTCCACGACCCCCACCCTACCCGGGGAGGGGGGGGTCGCTTGGTGCCCTTGCCCCCGGCATGCGTAGCATTCCAGACATCCGATTCCGTCCCGAATCTAGTATTTACTGTCTCCGGTCGGGCGTCATAGACTCGAGAGAATGCCGTCCCAGAGAGCGAGCCGGGCTTCGAGGGCACGGCACGCTGCAGCTTCGGCTGCGCGAAGGAGCGCAGGATCGCCGCCGCAAAGTTCAGCGAGGAGAGTGTGGGCAAGTGGGCCATGGGAGCCGGAGTCCACTTCAATGTGGCGGTCGAGGTAGTAAAAGAAGTTCGGATAGGATTGGCGATGCATCGTGCATTCTTCGGTGACACGGAGGAACATCGGCGGGACGAGGTCTTCGCGGGAGAACGTGAAGACAGCGGCAACTTCGTGGATCGCACCGGTTTCGAGAATCGAGAAAGTGGTTTCGACAAAGCGTATGACGAAGTCCGGGGCACCAGAGGCATGCAGCGCGCGAGAGAGAGGTTGGCCGGCGCGCAGACCGTCGAGGAAGGTATCGATCCACAGCGTAGGGGCGCCAATTTCCTCCATGGCGTCGCGGTAGATTTCGTAGTGACTCCGGTAGCCGGAGGGCGTTTCGTCGGACTCTTCGCCAAGAACGATTTCATTAATCAGGCGAGCGGCGGTGGGGTTTGCCGGGGGCATCCACGGAATGTTCACACAGGTGAGTTCCTGTTGCAGGCGCTTGACCAGGCTCATAAAATCCCATACGGCGAAGACGTGATGAGCGGCGAAAACGGCAAGGGCGGAGGGGGTGCGGATGGCTGCGTAGACAGGATGATCTTCGATTAGGCGGCGGAGGGGTTCGATAGATTCGGGGCGTGATGTGGACATACTGTATTTGGGATGCGCCGATTGGCGGGATGGATATAATTTCCGTGTAATCAATCTTGTAGAGAATGGCTGCCTTGGGCGCGAATGGGGGCAGGGCCAAGTTCGCTCGTCGCGACACGGTGTTTCCGGGGCTCTACTCTGATGGGGGAATCTGGTTGTGGGCAGGCTTTGCCTCAGCGGGGGCGCTCGAAATTGGATAGCGAACCCGCATCGGCAGACCACATGCAGCCACTGAGATCATAATTGTTCCAACACGTGACGGCAACGGCAAAGCTTCTTGCTGTCCACCTGGATGAAGGCCACTGATCACCGTGGACGATAGGCACATAGACATGCAGGATAGCATCATCTACCTCGAAGTAGCGCCATGTCGCCGGGAACCGGCGCGAGGGAATAGGTGGACGAATCGGGGTGCTAGCGCGCCGATGTATAGTTAAGGGCACCAAAAGCTGAACCACACCTTGAACCTCGGTGTCCGCTCGCAGGAGTGCTGAGCAGGGTAATGCTTCGGAGCAAGTGAACCTGGGCGTGATGTATGCCAAAGGCGACGGTGTGCCCAAAGATTTGGTTATTGCTTGTATGTGGGGAAACCTGGCAGCGGCCCAAGGTGATGGGGACGCCGAGAATGCAAGAGAAGCTCTGGGGAAAATAATGACCTCAGCCCAAATTGCCGAGGGCCAGAGGTTATCTCGGGAGTGGAAGCCTAATCCTTAACGGTTAAAGTAGAACCTACAATGCAACTGTTCAAAAAATTAGGCTTAATGCTTCTGATGCTGGTGATGGTAGCCCAAGCACAGCAGAGTGTTTTGGAGCTGTTCCGGGCTGCTAAGAAAGGCGATAAAGCCGCCTTCGCTCAACTCAAAGCTCTTGGAAACAAGGGTGATGCTTCGGCGCAAAACTCCCTGGGCTTTATGTATGACAACGGCGAAGGTGTGCCCAAAGACGCAGTGCAGGCAGTGTTTTGGTATCGAAAAAGTGCAGAGCAGGGTAATGCTAAGGCTCAATACAACCTGGGCTTGATGTATGGCAAGGGCGACGTCCCCAAAGACTTCGTTGAGGCCGTGTCTTGGTATCGAAAAAGTGCAGAGCAGGGTAATGCTTCGGCGCAATCGAACCTGGGCGCTAGCTATTACAAAGGCGAAGGTGTTCCCAAAGATTTGGTTGTTTCTTATATGTGGCGGAACCTGGCAGCGGCTCAAGGTAATGAGATCGCCAAGAGAGCAAGAGAAGCTTTGGGGAAAATAATGACCTCAGCCCAAATTGCCGAAGCCCAGAGGTTATCTTATGAGTGGGAGCCTAAGCCTTAACGTTTTTTGATTGCAATAGCAGGGAAAATCCCTCGTGCGGCCGCGACAGCCCCTACCCACTTATTTCCCACGCATCCACTCGTCACCCTACCCTACCCCGGGGAGGGGTAACCGCCCCGGCTCTTCACAGCACACTTACATACGATTCTGCTCTGCCAGTTGCCTCCTACACGCGGGCGGCTGCCGCTCGGAGGAGTCCTGACAATTCTCGCCATTATTGCTCCCGGAGCGGAGGATGATCGAGAAGGTGTCAGGAGGAGACGGGGTGGGGGTGGTTTCGACGAAGGCGGGGGTAGGGGGACGGCGGCGATAGGAATCGAGGGCCTTGGGGGACACCCCAAACCCGCCATTAAATCGGTCGGAAACAGGGCAAAGCGAGAGCGCGAAGGGCCATCTTCGGCTCTGATGAGCAATGTCTTGAGCGAAGAACACAAACAACAGGTATTGGCCCTGGGCCGGATGGGCTGGTCGCTGCGGCGAATCGAACGGGACACCAGAATTAACCGCGACACGGCCACACGATACCTCCGCGAAGCCGGTATCGCGGTAAAGCAACCCGGCCGTCCCAGCAAACAAACGGCAAAACCAGCCATTTCCGCAGCCGAGGTGCCCCCCGACTTCACGGCCCCGGATTCGAAACCCGCCAATATGGCGCCCCCCGACCCCTCGCCCGCAAAACCACCCTCCCTCAGCACCTGCGAGCCCGAGCGTCGTCACCCCCAGAAGCGCTAGACTTGAAGGGTACGGCGTGACGAAACCCAAGTGGGTTGTTGCGCTCTTGCTTTCTTACGTGCCCGGGTGGCGAAATCGGCAGACGCAACGGACTTAAAATCCGTTATCCTCACGGGTGTGCGGGTTCAATTCCCGCCCCGGGCACCAATTTCAATGCAAACGACTTAGCGGCTTTGAAGAGACGCTGCCGCTGCTACCTTCTTTGTAGGCTTCTTTCGCGACCGTGCCGCTCGACCATTCTCCTCCCTCCTTCTTGGCAGGCAGCCGGAAAGGGCTACGTCACGGATCAACTTCGGTTCTCGCCAGACAGACGAATGGGAAGTTTAGCCACCCAAGTCATCGAGCCCCCCACCCGCGATCCGCCGCTGACTAAGCCTCACCTTCAGCCCGCCCTTCGACTGTTGCCCTCTCAGTTACAACACAAACGGCGCCATCCGTATGTGGCCCGTCAACGGCAAGTCCAGCCCGGCTCAAAAGGAGCTGCTCGGCTATATCCTGGAATACCGCGACGCGATCATCGCCCGCATTCGGCTCGGCGTCACGGTCGAGCAGATCCGCAAGGAAACCGCTCTCTGGATGGAGCCGGTGTTCGCTCGTGAGAAGTTCTCCCTACCGAAGCATGAAAAGGCGCCCGCACGATGTTCGAAACCGGCGGCGGCGTCTTCCCCATCGACCCGCAACTCCGCGTGAATGACGAAACGCTCTCCATTCGCTACGAATACGTCGTCGTGGTCACGGCAAAAGGATGCGAGAACTTCACCGATTTCCTCCCTTCGAAGCTCGAAGCGATCGAAAAGATCATCGGCGGCTCCGGGATTTTGCAACGGTTCCCGCCCCGCCCTTAGCGTTGACCGCAAACACGAGTTCAACTTCTTTCCTCCCAATCGCCACTCGGCTGCGCCCGAACTCTTGCAATGCAAAATCCGCAACCCAAACGTCCTCTTCATCTTGCCCTCCTCGCGATTCTGCCGCCGTGGCTTCCCACCGTCTTAATCGTCTTCTGCTGCATCGACATCGCAATCTCTGCCGCCTGGTTCCTCCTCGGTTAGCAGACGGGGCCCGATCGTCCTGCTCCGCTTCGTGCGCCCCGGTATCAGGATCGGAAGGGTCCGTGTCGCCTGCATGCGTTCAAGCTACGCGCGCCAGCCGCGAAGGCAACCTGTTCAGACGCGAAAGCTGACCGGCCGAGCGGCTCTGCTCTTGGCTTCCTCCGCATTCGGTACCTCGTTCCCGCTCAACACAGGCCAGGAGGCTGGGCCATCCACTGGACCCAATACTGTCGGCCAGATCGGCGGCTCACCGATCGCCATCCTGGTATCCGGTAGGGCTTCGGCGGTGCGGGTACGATCAGCATCACGGCAACCGTGGCGAACAGCGGCCAGGCGGCCAGTCCGATTGGCTTCGTCCTGACGGGAACGCCGACCTACCGCGATTATGGCACTGAAAAGCGCCACTCCCCGGCCGCCATACTTCGTCACCCTACTGACGAAATCTCCCCTTTTCGTTTCGATTATCGCTCTGCAGGCGTTCGTCGTTTTGGCTGCGATCCGCGACAACATTTCGTGGTTCGAGCGATAGCCCCAGCGCTCTCCAGCCGACGCAAGGGCCCGCGGGCACCCAAAGACGACAGTCGTTGTCCGCCGCGATCATCATTCTGATATCCTCCCCCCATGGCGCTACCACTCACTCGTCGGCAACTCCTCGAGCGCTCCACTCTCGGCTTCGGCTCGCTCGCCCTGTCGAGCCTCGTTCACGGCCAACACTTCCCCGGCAAAGCCAAAGCGGTTATCCAACTCGTCCAGAACGGCGGCCCCAGCCAAATGGACCTGTTCGACCCCAAACCGGCTCTTCTGAAATACGCGGGCCAACCCCTGCCTGGCGGGGTCGAGATTCACCAGCCGAACAACGTCAACACGCTCCTTCCCTGCCCCTTCACCTTCAAAAAATACGGGCAATCCGGCATGGACATTTCCGAGATGCTCCCCCACACCGCCCGCATCGTCGACGACCTCACCTTCATCCGTAGCATGCACACCGAGCACAACAACCACCTGGAAGCGCTCAACATGCTCCTCACCTGTAAGATTTTTCCCGGTCGCCCCGTCATGGGTGCCTGGATCAGCTACGCCCTCGGTTCGGAAAACCAAAGTCTCCCGTCCTATATCGTCCTCCGCGATCCCACCGGCTACACCATTGGCGGCAAACAACTCTGGGCCAACGGCTACCTCCCGGCGACTTACGCCGGCGTCGAGTTCGCCATGAAAGGCGCCCCCGTCCACCACCTCAATCCCCCCGCCAACCAACCCGCCCACCACCAGCGTGAAACCCTCGACCTTCTGACCAAAATCAACGCCGTCCACGCGCAGCAGCACCCCGGCGAACAGGAACTCGAAGCCCGCATCAAAAACTTTGAACTCGCCGCCCGCATGCAACTCGCCGCTGGCGAAGTCCTCGATATCTCCAAAGAAACCGACGCCACCAAAAAGCTCTACGGCATCGACGACCCCGTCGCCGGGCCCTATGCCCTCCGCTGCCTCATGGCCCGGCGCCTGGTTGAAAAAGGCGTCCGCTTCGTCCAAGTAACCACCAGCCCAGGCCAACCCTGGGACCATCACAACAACATCAAGAAGGACATGCACAAGATCGCCACCGAAGTCGACCAAGGCTCCGCCGCCCTCATCACCGACCTCAAAACCCGTGGCCTTCTCGACTCCACCATCGTGATGTGGGCAGGCGAATTCGGCCGCCTGCCCACCACCCAGAACGGCGATGGCCGCGACCACAACCGCAACGCCTTCACTCTTTGGTTTGCCGGCGGCGGCTTTAAAAAAGGCCTCATTTACGGAGAAACCGACGACTTCGGCTACAAAGCGGTCGTCAATCGCGTCCCCGTCCCCGACATGATCGCCACCGTCCTCCGCCAACTCGGCCTCGATCACACGAAGATCGAATACCCCAACGGCGGTCGAATGGAAACCCCCTCCGATGTCACTGTCACCGGCGCTAAACCCGTCCTCGGCCTCCTCGCATGAAACGGCTCCTTTTCCTCTTCCCCCTCGCCCTCAGCGCAGCGCCGCGCTACGAAAAAGACGTTCTCCCGATTCTCACGAAATACTGTTTCACCTGCCACGGCCAAAGCTCGCCGAAGCTCGGGCTGGACCTCCGTACCGCCGCCGGGGCTCTCCGCGGCAGCCACAACGGCGCCGTCATCATAAGAGGCAAGCCTGATGAAAGCCTGCTGTGGAAGAAGGTTTCCACCCGCCAGATGCCTCCCGCCGTATATGGCCAAAAGGTGCCCGATTCCGACCTCGCCGTCATCAAGGAATGGATCGAAGCCGACGCTCCCTCCGACGCCCCTGTTCAGGCCGCTTCGCAGATCCCAGCTGTCATTCAAGCCCGGTGTACGAGTTGCCACGGCGACAAATCCGCGGCCGCCGGACTCCGTCTCCACACCGTCGCCGATGTTCTCAAAGGCAGCGCCAACGGCCCGGTTATCGTCGAAGGCTTCTCCGATCGCAGCCTGCTCGTCCGCCGCGTGACCAACCACAACATGCCCCCGCAAGGCGCGGGTGCGCCCCTTACCGAAACCGAAATCAACTCCATCCGCGAGTGGATCGACCGCGGCGAGTTCACCGAACTCATTACCTTTAATCCCGCCGATCGCCCCTTCAGCGCCCTCGAAGCCCGCGCGCCCACCGCCGAGCAAAAACAGTTCTGGGCCTTCCAGAAACCCGTCGCTCCCGCGACGCCGAAGGTAAAGGGTGCCGCCCGCGTTCGCACTTCCATCGACGCCCTCCTCCTCGCTAAACTCGAAGCCAAGGGCCTCTCCTTCAGCCCCGACGCCGCACCCGAAAAACTCCTGCGCCGCGCCTATCTCGATCTGACCGGCCTTCCGCCCTCCCCCGCTGAAATCCAAGAGTTTCGCCAACACAACAACTACGAACACCTCATCGACCAGCTCTTGGCGTCCCCGAAGTACGGCGAACGCTGGGGCCGCCAATGGCTCGACGCCGCCGGCTACGTCGACACCACCGGCAAGGACTTCGACCCGAAAAAAGCCGAGTACGCCGTCGGTATGTGGCGCTACCGCGACTACGTCATCCAAGCCACCAACGCCGACAAGCCCTGGAATCGCTTTCTCCTCGAACAACTCGCCGGCGATGAACTTGTCGACTGGCGCAACGCCAAAACCCGCACGCCCGAAGTTAACGAACTCCTCACCGCTACCGGCTACCTCCGCACCATTCTCGATATCACGGAAGAAGATATCTCCAACCTTCCCGTCGAACGCTACGAAGCGCTCTTCAAATTAGTTGAGAAAGTATCTTCGAGTACCCTCGGGCTCACTGTTAATTGCGCCCGTTGCCACTCGCATAAGTTTGATCCCATCTCGCAAAAAGACTACTATCGCTTTCTCGCCCTGTTCACGACCGCCTACAACCCTACCGACTGGATCCAACCCCAAAACCATCATCTCTACTTACTCCCCACCGCCGACCACGAAGCCATTGAAGCCCGGCTACTCACCGAGCAGCTTAAGTCGCTTCCCGACCAACTCCGCGACGACGTCAAAGCCGCCCTCGCCGCCCCCGCCGACAAACGAACCGAGGTCCAAAAGTATCTTTTCAAGAAGTTCCACGATGCCTTCGAAAAGGAGTACGCCAAGGATCCCGAATTCCCGAAGCTCGGTAAGATCCAAGCTCTGTGGGACGTCGGCACGGTGCCCAAAATTCGCCTTCTGCAACGTGGCAGCGCCGAAGCCCCCGGCCCCACGGTCACCCCCGGCTTCTTCGAAGTGCTCACCCCGCCCGACCACCGCGACGCCCTCCGCCCCGCGTCCGCCCAAGGCAAAACCTCCGGGACCCGCCTCGCCTTCGCCGAATGGCTTACGAGCCCGGACCATCCGCTCACCGCCCGCGTCATCGTCAACCGCATCTGGCAGGGCCACTTCGGCACCGGCCTCGTCGCCACGCCGGACAACTTCGGCTCTACCGGCGCAGCACCTTCCAACCAGCCACTGCTCGACCATCTGGCCGTCGATTTCATGCAAAACGGCTGGAGCGCCAAGCGCCTTCACCAGCAGATCATGCTCTCGACCGCCTACCGTCAGTCCAGCCTTCAAAACGATGCCGCGCGGAAGGTCGACCCGGACAACAAGCTCCTGTGGCGCATGAACCTTCGCCGTCTTGACGCCGAAGCCTTGCGCGACTCCGTTATGGCGGCCGCCGGCAAGCTCGACGCCACCGCCGGTGGCCCACCCATCCAACTCGAAATGCGCCCCGACGGCCTACAAGTCGTCTCCGCCAAGGAACCCGCCAACGCCAAGTGGAGGCGCAGCATCTATCTCACCCACCGCCGGACGTATCCGATGAGCTTCCTCGGCGTCTTCGACTATCCCATCATTGACACGAACTGCACCCGCCGCGTGCCCTCCGCCACGCCGCTCCAGTCGCTGACGATGTTGAACGACGATTTCATCTTCCAGGCCGCCGACGCCCTGGCCCAGCGAGCCGAGAGTAACATCGAAGCCGCCTACTTACTCACCCTATCCCGCCTGCCCACACCCGCCGAACGGGAACTCGCCACCCGTTTTCTTGAGAAAATGCCCTTCCCCTCCTTCGCGCAAATTCTGCTGAGCTCGAACGAGTTTCTCTACGTGGACTAATCATGAAAACACTCCTGTTGGCGTTCTCCCTCCTCTGCGGCGGCGTAAGCCTCGCGGCCCCGGCCAAGGGCACCGAAATCCTCTGGGACCGCTACGGCGTCCCCCATATCTTCGCGCCAGACCATCCTAGCCTCTTCTACGCCTACGGCTACGCCCAGATGGAAGCGCATTCCGAACTGCTCCTGCGGCTCTACACCCAAGCCCGCGGCCGCGGGGCCGAATTCTACGGCGAACAGTACCTCGACTCCGACCGCTGGATCCGCCTCAACGGCGTCCCCGCCAGGGCCAAACAATGGGCCGCCCAGCAATCCCCCCAATTTGCGCCGCTGCTCGCGGCGTTCGTCGCCGGGCTCAACGCGTGGGGTAAAGAGCATCCCGACGCCCTCAGCCCGGCGGCGAAGGCGGCTCTTCCGCTGCGGGTGGAAGACGTCCTGGCCCATGGTTTGCGCGTGATCCACTATGACTGGCTCGTGAACCGAGCCCGCGTCGACCAGCGCGTGAAGCGCGCCGCGGTCGACGTTCACGGCTCCAACGAATGGGCCATCGCGCCGTCCCGCTCCGCCAGCGGCCACGCGATGCTGATGAGTAACTCGCATTTGCAATGGGGCGACGTCCACACCTATTTCGAAGTGCAACTCACGGCACCGGGGGTCACCTCCTATGGCGCCGTCTGGGTCGGCTTCCCCGTGCTCCGCCAGTGCTTCACGGAAGCCCTCGGCTGGACCCAAACTACCAATAATCCAAACGGAGCCGATCTCTATCGGTTGAAGCTCCAGCGCGGTGGTTACCTTCTGGACGGCAAGGTTCGGCCCTTCGCGGTGACCCGGCAGTCCATCCGCGTACTGCAGAAAGATGGCAAGCTGCGGGAAGAACCGCTCACCATTCGCCAATCCGAACACGGCCCGTTGGTCGTAGATCAGGGAAGCACCGCCATCGCCATGCGGGTCACCGGCCTCGACCGGCCCGGGCTCTTTGAGCAATTTTGGAAGATGGGGCTGGCCCGCAATCTCGCCCAGTTTCAGGACGCGATGCGCATGCAGCAACTCCCCATTTTCAACACCGCCTACGCCGACCGCGAAGGCCACATTCTGTACGTGTATAACGCCGCCCCGCCCGTTCGCGCCCGTGGCGATTATCAGTTCTGGAGCGGTGTCGTGCCCGGCGATCAGTCGGAACTGATCTGGTCGGGATCGAAAATCGTTCCTTTTGACGAGTTGCCCAAGGTCATCGACCCGCCCTCCGGATGGGTCCAAAACAGCAATGATACGCCGTGGACATCGACCTATCCCATGCTGCTCGACTCTTCGAAATTCCCGTCGTATATCTCGCCCCCGACCGGCATCACCACCCGCGCGCAGCGCGGCATTCGCATCCTCTCCGGGGCGAAGAAGATGACCTTCGAAGACGTCAAGGCCGGCAAGCTCTCCACTCACGTCGAAACGGCCGATCAGTTCGTTGACGATCTCATCGCCGCCGCCCGCCGCCTGGGTTCGGACCAAGGCAAGCAGGCCGCTGCGGTACTCGCCCAATGGGATCGCGCGACGGAAAACGACAGCGACGGCGCGCTATTGTTCTATCGTTTCCTCCAAAGCGCCGGCCCCGGCTTTCAGTCCATCGGTGGATTTGCCGTGCCCAGTGACGAGAAAAAGCCGCTCGATACCCCGCGGGGTTTTGGCGATCCGGCCAAAGCCGTGAAGGCGCTGGAGGCGGCCGCCGCCGCAATGGAGAAACAGTACGGAAGCCTGCACGTGAAGTGGGGCGACGCGGTCCGCCTGCGCCGCGGCACGCTCGACCTGCCCGCTAACGGAGCCCCGTCCGCGATGGGGGCCATCCGCACGGCCACCCCCGGTCGCCCGGTCGATGGCAGAGCCGAGATTGTGCACGGCGATACCTTTTACGCCGTCGTTGAATTCTCGACGCCGCAACGGGCCGAAGCACTGCTCGGTTATGGCAATTGGTCAAAGCCAGGTTCGAAACACGTCGAAGACCAACTCCCGCTCGCCTCGCGAAAAGAGATGCGGCCCGTGTGGCGCGCCCGCAAAGACATCGAAGCGAATCTCGAAAACCGAAAGGCTTGGAACTAAATGCCGATGCGCCTCCTTCTCGCGTTGTTGTTCGCCTTCGTCCTCTTCGCCGCCGACTGGCCCCAACTTCGCGGCCCTGACGGCTCCGGCCTCTGCCCCACCTGCGGGCGGCTACCGACCGAATTTGGAGCCGCCAAGAACGTCTTGTGGAAGACCGACCTTCCCGAAGGAAAGTCCTCCCCCGTTCTCGCGGGAGACCAAATCTTTCTAACGGCAGCCGAAGGCGACGACCTCATCACGCTCTGCCTGAACCGCACGACCGGCAAGCTCCAGTGGCGTCGTTCCGTCCGTGCCGCCAAACGCGAATTCCAACACACGCTCAACCACCGCGCCGCGCCAACGCCGGTCACGGATGGCAAATCGCTCTACGTCTTCTTCGCCGATTTCGGCCTCGTTTCCTATGATTTTGAGGGGAAGCAGCGCTGGCAGCTCCCACTCGGCCCATTCAATAGTCTGCACGGAGTCGCCGCCTCGCCCATCTACGCCGACGGGAAAATCATCCTCGTCTGCGATCAGGACACCGACGGCTACATGATCGCGGTCGACGCCACCACCGGCAAGGTCGCCTGGAAAACTCCCCGCGACGTCAGCAACGGCTACGCCACCCCGGTCATCTACCGCCCCGCCCACGGCCCGGCCCAAATCATCGCCCCCGGCTCCTACCAGCTCACCGGCTACTCGGTCGCCGACGGCAAGCCGGTCTGGTACGTGCGCGGCCTCACCTGCCAGCCAAAATCGGCACCCACCATTGTCGGCGATATCGTCTACTTTAACGGCTGGACGCCGGGCAACGACACCGGCCAGCAGGTCGAACTGCCGCCGTTTGCCGAGGTCATCGCCAAGGCCGACGCCAATCACGATGGCAAGCTCGCGCAGGCCGAACTGCCGCAACCTTGGCAGCCGACGGGAACCTGGAAGGCCGTCGACTTGGATCGGGACGGCTTCCTGAACGAGCGGGAATGGAGCTTTTTCCGCTCCCGCCGCGCCTCGCGCAACAGCGTTCTGGCGGTGAGGCTGGGAGGCATCGGCGACGTGACGGCGACGCATGTCCTATGGACGTTCGAGAAGTCGCTCCCCGACGTCCCGGCTCCGCTCGTCTACAACGGCATCGTGTTCCTGGTCCGCAGCGGAGGCATCGCGACCACGCTGAACGCCGAAACGGGTAAGGTGCTGAAGCAAGCCCGTTTAACGGGGGCGCTGGAAGATTTCTACTCGTCGCCGATTGGGGTCGACGGCAAAGTCTACATCGCCAGTGAGCACGGCAAGATCGTGGTGCTGACTGCGACCGGCGATTGGCAGATTCTCGCGATCAACGATTTCGACGCCGATATTTACGCCACTCCCGCGATCAGCGACGGCAAGATGTATGCCCGGACCCGGAGCGCGCTTTACGCCATCGGGTCGCCGAAGTAGCACCAACGGTTGTACTCCTGGACCCTACCAATCGATCCCAACCATTCAGGGCCGCACACCCATAAGGAGTACCGTGCCGCGAGCCATTATCATCCGATAACCTCGCTCCAACCGTCCCCTTCTACCCATCGAACCAACTTTCCTTGCGTACCGTCAAGCAGCGATTCCGCATCTTCGTCCGGCAGACGCACCGCCCAATCAGTCATCCCCCAGGAGTTCACTTCCGTGCTCTCAGGATGAGGGTTGTCCAGAGATCGCCGCAGTTCCGCACGCACCAACTCGTCGCGAAGGGTAACCCTTGCTCGACCCGAATTTGCCATCTCATGATCTTACCAACGCGACCCTTTCTCCCTCGCCGCACCACTCTCAACCGCGAACCTTCTCCTCGATAATAAAAAGCAGTGCAGGTCGCAATCCCTGATCTCGATTCCCCCGCCATCCTCAACTTCAATCGCGAAGTAACCACCGTCGAGTTTGAAGCCTTTTGCGCGGCGAATCCCGATTTACGGGCCGAACTCACGGCCCACGGAGAAATCACGATCCTGCTCCCAGCCGGTGGAGAATCCGCCTATCAGAGCGCCGATGTATGCATTCAGCTCGGTGTCTGGGCGAAGGCCACCCGCCTCGGTAAGGCCTTTGATTCGTCTGCCGCCTTTGTCCTGCCGTCCGGTGCCATCCTCTCGCCCGACGCCGCCTGGGTCGCCAACCAAAAGCTGCAGCAGCTCACCCCCGCGCAACGCCGTCGATTCCTGGCCATCGTCCCCGACTTCATCGTCGAAGTTCTCTCGCCGTCCGATCGCCGTCCCGCACCTGAACTAAAGCTGCTCGAATGGATCGCGAGCGGGGTCTCCCTAGCCTGGCTCATCGACGGCGACGCCCGCACCGTCACAATCTATCGGTCCCACTTACCCCCTGAAACCCGCACCAATATCCTAACAATCGCGGCCGAGGGGCCCCTTGCAGGATTCACCCTCGACCTAACCGATATCTAGGCCGGCCTCTAACTTACCCTTGCGCGTAAGCCTCAATCGGCAAGCACGAACAAACTAAGTTCCGATCGCCGTAGACGTTATCGATCCGTCCCACCGTCGACCAGTACTTATCGACCCGCGAAGTACCCGCCGGGAAACAACCTTCCGCCCGCGGATACTTGCGCTTCCAATCGTCTTCCACAATGTCATGCACCGTATGCGGAGCATGACGCAGCGGAGAATCGGTAATCGCAAACCGCCCGTCCTGAACTTCTTGAATCTCCCGCCGAATCGCAATCATCGCATCGCAGAACCGATCTAACTCGAACAGCGATTCACTCTCGGTCGGCTCAATCATCAACGTGCCCGCCACCGGGAAACTCATCGTCGGCGCATGGAAGCCGTAGTCGACCAGCCGCTTCGCAATATCATCCACAGTTACTCCGCATAGCTCCTTCAACGGCCGCGGGTCGATGATGCACTCATGCGCCACCCGACCGTTCGTGTTCTTATACAGCACCGGGAAGTGCAGGCTCAACCGCTTCGCAATATAGTTCGCCGAAAGGATCGCCACCTCGGTCGCCTTCTGCAATCCCGCCCCGCCCATCATCAGGATGTACACATACGAAATCGGCAAAATCGAAGCCGACCCGTACGGCGCCGCCGAAACCGGCCCCACCGGAGCCGTCCCGCCGTCGATCACCGGGTGCCCCGGCAGGAACGGTGCCAAGTGCGCCTTCACCCCGATCGGACCCATGCCCGGACCGCCTCCGCCATGCGGAATGCAGAACGTCTTGTGCAGATTCAAATGCGAAACGTCCGCCCCGTAATCGCCCGGCCGCGACAAACCCACCTGCGCATTCATGTTCGCGCCATCCAGATAAACCTGCCCGCCGTGCCGATGCACAATCGCGCAAATCTCCCGAATCGCTTCCTCGAACACTCCATGCGTCGACGGATAAGTCACCATCACCGCCGCTAAATTCGCCGCGTGCTTCTCCGCCTTCGCCGTTAAGTCCGCGATGTCCACGTTCCCGTCGGAGTCGCAGCTCACAACGACCACTTCCATCCCCACCATATTCGCCGACGCCGGATTCGTCCCATGCGCCGACGACGGAATCAAGCAGATATTCCGATGCTTGTCGCCGCGGCTCAAGTGGTACCCGCGAATCGCCAGCAACCCGGCATACTCGCCCTGCGCCCCGGAATTCGGCTGCAACGAAACGGCGTCATACCCGGTAATCGTGCACAAATCCCGCTTCAAATCCTCGAACATCACATGGTAACCGGCCGCCTGCGCCACCGGGGCAAACGGATGAATCCCGCCAAACTCCGGCCAGGTCACCGGCGTCATTTCGGCCGTCGCGTTCAACTTCATCGTGCAGGATCCCAGCGGAATCATCGCCCGGTCCAACGCCAAATCCCGATCCGCCAACTTCCGCATGTAGCGCAGCAACTCGGTCTCGCTCCGGTACTTGTGGAACACCGGATGCGTCATGAAAGCGCTTTCGCGAGGCAGTGTAATCTCTGCCTCGACAGCCTCACCCAAGGTCCCGCCGAACACGGCCATAATGGCCGCCAGCGTCTCCACCGTCGTCGTCTCGTCCACCGTAATTCCTAACGCATCCGTCCCCACGACGCGGAAGTTCATCTTCGCCGCCGTGCCGCGCGCGACGATCGCTGCCTGCTGCCCGCCGACGGTCACCGTCAACGTATCGAAAAACGTCCGGTTCTGAATCGCGAAGCCCGCCGCCCGCAAGCTAGCCGCCAACCGCGCGGCCTTCGCAAGCACGGTGTTCGCAATGTGCGTCAATCCCTCCGGCCCATGATAGACGGCATACATCGAAGCCATCACCGACAGCAGCACCTGCGCCGTGCAGATGTTCGAAGTCGCCTTCTCCCGCCGAATATGCTGCTCCCGCGTTTGCAACGCCAACCGCAGCGCCGGGTTCCCCCGCGAGTCAATCGAAACCCCCACCAGCCGTCCCGGGATGTTCCGTTTGTACGCGTCCTTCACCGCCATGTACGCCGCATGCGGCCCGCCGTAACCCATCGGCACGCCGAACCGCTGCGTCGACCCGATCGCGATGTCCGCCCCCAGCTCGCCGGGCGGCACGAGCAACGTCAACGCCAGCGGATCCGCCGCAAAAATCGCAATGCCCTTCTGCGCATGAACGGCTTCCACCGCCCCCCGCAGATCCCGAATCTCCCCGTGCGACCCCGGATATTGGAAGATCGCCCCAAACACATCCGCCCCGGCCAACGCCGTCAGCGGGTCGCCAATCACGAGTTCCCAACCCAACGGCTCGCTCCGCGTTTGTAGCAGCGCGAGCGTCTGCGGATGCACCTCCGCGTCCACAAAAAACCGCGTCGAACTCGACCCTGCCACCCGCTTCGCCAGCGCCATCGCCTCCGCTGCCGCCGTCGCTTCATCCAGCAGCGAAGCGTTCGCCACGTCCAATCCCGTGAGGTCGCAAACCATCGTCTGATAGTTCAGCAACGCTTCCAAGCGGCCCTGGCTGATCTCCGGCTGATACGGCGTATAGGCCGTGTACCAAGCCGGGTTCTCGAGAATGTTTCGCTGAATCACGCCCGGCAAAATCGTCCCGTGGTAGCCCATCCCGATCAACGACGTGAACACTTGGTTCTGATTCGCCAACTCGCGCATCCGCTCGAGCGCGGCCGTCTCGCTCAACGCCGGCCCAAAGTCCAGCCCCTGTGCCTGCCGAATCGATCCCGGTACGGTCTGCGCAATGAGGTCTCCGAGCGAGTCAGCGTTCACCGCCTCCAGCATCTTACTGATCTCTGCCGGTCCCGGCCCAATGTGCCGCCGCGCAAAATCTGTTGCCGCTGTCGCGGTCGTGGTCTTTGTCTGCAATGCGTTTCCCATAAGTCTTCCTTTCAACACTCCGGAACATTCACGGCCAGCCCGCCGCGCGAGGTCGCTTTCTTCTTCGAACACATACCCGCGCCCGTCCGGCGCATCGTTTCAATTACCTGATCCAAACCCGCCCGGTGCGTCCCATCGCCCAGCAGCGCCAGCGTCGAAGCCTGCGTCGCCTTCACCGCCCCAAACGCATTTCGCTCAATGCACGGAATCTGCACGAATCCCCCCACCGGGTCGCAAGTTAACCCCGCATGGTGTTCTATAGCAATTCCCGCCGCGTTTTCCGCCTGTTCATTCGTCCCGCCCAACGCCGCCGGCATTGCCACCGCCGTGTTCTGTTCGTTCACGGCGATCGCGTAGCGGTCCTTCGCCCGCCGCTTCACCTGCAAACTTCCCGGCAGCACCCCGTCCCGGTTCGCTCCCCGCTCAATGCACCCGAACATCACCCCGCTAATCTTTCGGACAAGCGTCGAAACGTCCCCTCCGCGAGCCAACTCATCCCCCCCCCCCATCGCCGGCAACTCCGCCCCCAAGCAAAATGGAAACGGCACGGCCCGCTCCTCGATCGCGACCGCGACCGCTTCCCCCGCCCGCAGCACAAACCCGCCGCCCACCGAATACCAAACCTCGCTCGCCGCTCCGCTGGGCAACCGCTTCGTAGCGCAGACCGCCGCCCAAACCTGCTCCGCCTCATCCGGGTCCATCTCTTCCGCCCGGTAGCCAGCCAGACCCGGCGTCACCGCTTTGTCCGTCGAGTGCCCTCGCCCCGTCCCAGCCAACCAGCCATCCAACTTGACCTGCATCGCCCCTGCATGCCGTGCCACGAAATCGTCAGCGGCCTTCAGATGCCCCATCGTATACGACGATGACAGCCCCAAGCCAATCATGAACAGCTCAGCCAAACCTACGGGAATATGTGACAAAGGACGGACCTCCCTTTGCCCCATCTGTCGGTTCGCCTGAGAACGTTATTCCGTCGGCGGGCCTCTATAGCCTCTTTCCAGATTGCGAACCCATCCGACGGTCCTTTTGCCTGAGAGTTTCCGGGGCGGTTGCTCCTTCGGCGTTGGGGCTATCCCCCAATCTCTCCCGTCGTGGGTGTACTTCTCCAGACTACACTGAAACGGAGGTTTGTTCCATAATCACTATCCCAGAATGGTCACCTCCAGAATTTGCCGAGGCGTGGCGCTCTCGACAGCGCTCTTCGTTTTGCGCCCACCGGGGCAGGCTCACGTGACTCCGTACTCCATCCGGAAACTGGAGCGAGTCAGCCCGGGGCTCGATAACGAATACCTCCGCGCTCGCCGCGCGGATGGCGCACTCGTCCCCAGAACGCATCCGACCGAAAAAAGTGCCGCCAGAAACAAAGCCTGGAAGCTCGTCATCCCCGCCGAATTCAAAACAATCATCATCGCCGAAGCTGTCGAGATGATCTCGACGTGCTACTCGCCCAGAAACGTTGGGAATGCCTTCGCACAGCTAAACTGCGAAGACCACATTATCGGCTAAAAGTTAGTCGGCCGAGACGTTCATCTTGGTTACAACGAGTCATACTGCTCCTCTCGCACCAAAGCGGGCGACTATTGGAACGAAGAGTCACGCTGGATGGCCAAGTCGTCTCGACCGACCAGAAGGAGGCCGCTTCCGTTGAAGTCGGAGAACCGAATGCCGACCTTTTCCGGGTCTCCGCCTCCCTCGCCGAAGTTCCCCCCTGAATCGCCGGAATCGCGTTGCGCAAAAAAACAAGGCCGGTGGTGCGGAGAATCGGCGGACGACGCCAAACTCGCGCCCGGATTGGAGAGAATGGATAAGCAGTATTCGAAGGATCTCGCCTACGGTCCGTAGCGTGATCCGAACCCACCCACTTTGTCTACCATCGCCGTCATCGCCGAAAAACCCTCCGTCGCGCGAGACCTTGCCAAAGTCCTCGGTGCCAACCAGAAAGGCGATGGCTATCTCCACGGCGCCGGCTACATCGTCACCTGGGCCATCGGCCACCTCGTCTCTCTCGCCCAACCCCACGAAATCCACCCCGAATGGAAGCAATGGAGGCGAAATACGCTTCCGATGCTCCCCGCCGAATGGCCCCTTGTTGTCTACGACAAAACGAAGAGCCAATTCGAAACCCTCCGCAAAATCATGAATTCGCCCAAAGTCGACCGGATCATCTGCGCCACCGACGCCGGACGCGAAGGCGAACTCATCTTCCGCTACATCTACGACGCCGCCGAGACCCAAAAGCCCGTCGACCGCCTCTGGATCTCCTCCCTCACCCCCGACGCCATCCGCGAAGGCTTCGATAAAATCAAGTCCGCCCACGATTACGACGGCCTCGGCAACGCCGCCCGCGGTCGCTCCCGCGCCGACTGGCTCGTCGGCATGAACCTCTCCCGCGCCTACTCCCTCGCCTACAACGAAGAACTCTCCGTAGGACGGGTGCAAACCCCGACGCTCGCGATGATCGTCGAACGCGAACTCGCCGTCCGCGCCTTCGTCCCCGAAGAGTATCGCGAGGTCGTCGTCACCTTCTCCCCCACCGGCGTTACGTCCAAACCCACCTACCTCGGCACCTGGTTCCGTCCCCCCACAAAAGGCGAAACCCTTGAACAAACCAAGCGCCTCCCCGCCAAAACCGACGACGCGAAGGACGTCGTCTCCCGCGCCAAATCCGGCCAAGCCAAAATCGCCTCCATCGAATCCGAAGCTAAGCGCATGGGCCCTCCCGGCTTCTACGATCTCGCCGAACTCCAGCGCCACGCCAACCGCCTCTACGGCTACAGCGCGCAAAAAACCCTCGACATCGCCCAGGCTCTCTACGAGTCTCACAAGCTCATCTCCTACCCCCGAACCGACTCCCGCCATCTCGCCAAGACCGTCGCCGTCGGCCTCCCCGCCGTCATCAAAGCCATCGCCCCGCAGTACCCCAACCTCATCGCCGAAGGCACCGGCCAACGGGCCCTTTCGAACCGCTTCGTCGACGACGCCAAGGTCTCCGACCACCACGCCATCATCCCCACCGCCACCTCCCCTGCCCGCGCCAATCTCTCCGTCGAAGAACGCAACCTCTACGATCTCGTGTGCCGGCGCCTCCTCTCCGCCTACCACGACGACTACATCACCGACGTCACCACCGTCATCACCCACATCACGAACGACTCAACCATCGACCACTTCCACTCCGCCGGCACCGTCATCCGCCAAATGGGCTGGAAGGTCCTCGACGTCGTCACCGAAAAGAAAGCCAAGGAAGCCGACGCCGCCGACCAGACCCTACCCGCTGAACTCCGCCCCGATCAACCCCAGGACGTCGTCAAAGCCGAATCCATCCTCAAGAAAACCCGCCCCCCGAAGCGCTTCAACGACGCAACCCTTCTCACTGCCATGCAGACCGCCGGCAAAACGCTCGACGAAAAAGAGCTCTCCGACGCGATGAAAGAAACCGGCCTCGGCACCCCCGCCACCCGCGCCGCCATCATCGAAGTGCTCCTCAAGCGCGGCTACATTCAGCGCCAAGGCAAAGCCATCGAAGCCACCGACAAAGGCATCCATCTCGTTGAAGTCGTCCACCCTGAAGTCAAAAGTCCCATCATGACCGGCCAGTGGGAGGCCTATCTCAAACGCATCGAACGCGGCCAAGCCGAACTCGCCCCCTTCGTCAAAGGCATCGAAGAATACGTCACCGAAGTAGTCGGCAAAGTAGGCCAAGCCCCACCCGCTTCCCCCGTCGCCGCAGCCGCCCCGCAACCCCTTCCTGACCTTCCTCCGCTCACCTCGACCGACCTCCCCACCCTCCTCCACGAGGCCTTCGGCTTTAAGGATTTCCGCCCCAGCCAGGAAGCCGTCTGCCGTGCCGTCGTCGATGGCAAGGACGTCCTCCTCGTCATGCCCACCGGGGCGGGCAAGTCCCTCTGCTACCAACTTCCCGGCCTCGCCCGCGGCGGTACCACCCTCGTCATCAGCCCTCTCATCGCCCTGATGGAGGACCAAGTCGCCAAGCTCCAACAGCTTGGCTTCGCCGTCGAACGCATCCACTCCGGCCGTGACCGCGCCGCCTCTCGCCAAGCCTGCGTCGACTACCTCGCCGGCCGCCTGCACTTCCTCTTCATCGCCCCCGAACGGATGCGCGTCCCCGGCTTCCCGGAGATGCTCGCCAAGCGCAAGCCTTCTCTCGTCGCCGTCGACGAAGCCCATTGCATCTCCCAATGGGGCCACGATTTCCGCCCGGATTACCGAACCCTCGGCCAGCACCTCCCCGCCCTCCGCCCCGCCCCCATCATCGCCTTAACCGCCACCGCCACCCCCATCGTCCAGAACGATATCGCCGCCCAACTCAACCTCGGCACCGACGGCCGTTTCATCCAAGGCTTCCGCCGCGACAACATCGCCATCGAGGTCGTCGAAGCCTCCCCAACGGAGCGGCCAGACCTCGTCCGCCAACTCCTCACAGACCCCGCCCGCCGACCCGCCATCGTCTACGCCCCCACCCGCAAACAGGCCGAAGAGTACGCCGTAACGCTCAAGTCCATCGTCCCCGCGGCGTCGTATCACGCTGGCCTTTCCGCCGAGATCCGCGGCCGCGTCCAGACCGGCTTCCTCGACGGCCGCCTCGACGTCATCGTTGCAACGATCGCCTTCGGCATGGGCATCGATAAGCCCAACGTCCGAACCGTCATCCACACCGCCCTACCCAGCAGCTTAGAAGGTTACTACCAGGAAATCGGCCGCGCCGGCCGCGACGGTGCCCCCTCCCGAGCGGTCTTGATGCACTCCTACGCCGACCGCCACACACACGATTGGTTCCACGAACGCGACTACCCTGATATCAAGATTCTCGACAAAATCTACGCCGCCCTCAACGACGAACCCGAGCCGAAAGAGAATCTCCAAACCCGCTGCCGCATGGAGCAGGAGGGCTTCGATAAAGCGCTCGAAAAGCTCTGGATCCACGGCGGTGCGCTTGTTGATTTCGCCGAGAACGTAGGCAAAGGAAAGCCCGCCTGGCGAGAGCCCTACCAAGCCCAAATCGCCCAAAAACTAGCCCAACTCCAGAGCATGCTCCGCTTTGCCGACATCAGCCAGTGCCGCATGTCGGCGCTGGTATTGCACTTCGGCGACAAGGCCGGAGCAGCCGCCCCGTGCGAAATCTGCGACTTCTGTTCCCCGGAGACCTGTGAGGCCCAAGTCTTCCGCGAAGCCAGCGCCCGAGAGCTAGCCGTAGCCGCCGAAATCATCGCCGCGCTCAGGAAGTCTGACGGTCGTTCAACGGGCAAGCTCCACGCCGAACTCTGCACCGGCACCCCGGTCACCCGCGACGCCTTCGAGCAAATCTTAAGCGCGATGGCCCGTATCGGACTAGTCGAACTGAAGGAAGAGACCTTCCAAGCCGAGGGCCGAGAGATAGCGTTCCGGCGGGCTCTCCTCACATGGGAAGGCAGCCAAGCCAACCCCGACGATCTCGACCTCCTCATCAAGGACCGCCCCGAACGGACTGCGACCTCCCGCCCACGAGCCGCCGCCAAAAAATCCGCCAAGAAGTCCCGCTCCAAACCCGCCGCCGCCGAGAGCACGTTGGTCGAAGCCTTGAAGAAATGGCGCCTAGCGCAAGCGAAGAAGGAAGGCGTCCCCGCGTTCCGCATCTTAACCGACAAAGTCCTGGCCGAGATCGCCGACGACCTCCCCGCGACCCAGGACGAACTCTTACAAGTCTCCGGCCTGGGCCCCCGCACCGCCACGCGCTACGGAGCCCAAATCTTGAAGCTCGTCATCGCCGGAAATTAGCCCAACGCCACCTGAATCTCTTCAACATGCGCCGTCGGAGAAGGAACCGCTTGGCCAAGCAGGAGCATTCCTTCAACAGGAAACTCAATCGCTTCCCGAATCAGTTCCCGGGTTTCTGCCATCGCCGCCGCAGCCGCCACGTAGCCGGGTAAATCCGGAACATGAGCACGATAACCGGTTGCCGTCGGCTCGAAAGCAACGGTGTACGTGTTCATTTCAGTCCTGCCTGTTTCATCGCAGCTCGCTCTGTCTTTGTGTCGAAATCTGCCAAAGACTGACCCGCCAGCGTCACGAGCCCCGGCTTCAGTGGATGTTGATATTGGCGATGACTACCGCGGGTTCGAGCGAGTCGCCAAACGTCTGCCTCGATTGTTCTAATCGCGGCTTTGAACTTTAACCCTAGTGCCGGCAAATTTCAAAATAATCTCTCGGCCTGACTCAGTTCCCCTCACTCCTCCCGCGGCCGCCCCCGTAGCTTCTTCGCCTCCCCCTTCTCCGCCTTCGCCGTCAACCTCCTCACCTTCGACCCCAACGTCGGCTTACTCGCCCGTCTCTTCTTCGGAATCACCTCCGCCCGCGCCACCAAATCCTCCAACTTCCCCCGCGCCGCCGCCCGATTCGCCTCCTGCGTCCGATGCTCGCTCGCCGTAATCAACAACACCCCATCCTGCGTCATCCGATTCCCCGCCAACACCCGCAACCGCGCCTTCACCGCCCCCGGCAACACCGCCGACCTTCCCACATCAAACCGCAGCTCCACCGCCGTCGACACCTTGTTGACGTTCTGCCCCCCCGGACCCGACGCCCTTACGAACGCCTCACTCAGTTCTGAACTCGGTATTTGAATCGCCACGGCTACCTCCCAGCATAGCGGCAAGCTATCCTAATGGACGCATGGTCCGAATCATCGCTGTCTGCCTTGAAGGCTAGCGCTACCCGGAACCGTCCACTGGGCCGCCCGTCTCGGTGCCCATGTCGTCTTCCCTCCAGACTTCCACGAATCCGAAATGAAAAAAACGGTCGACGAGAGTGAATGCCTAAGCCGCACCAATCGGGCCGGAACGTGTCTTGCCGACAATTGCGGCGACATTTGGGAGCAGTGTCTCGGCCATGGGCCACACCGCGACCGTGCCGGCACAAAAGATGATCAGGATACCGCCGATGGGTTCGGTTTCAGAGCGAGGCCGCACGAGTCACCGTGCCGGAGCCTTCTCAGCGGATTAGCGAAATCACGATCAGCAATCCAACGCTCGCATACACGATACGGTAGCGCACCTGAAGCCGCCGGATGTTCTGGTAGCTGAGACCAGCGCGCAGTGTCCGGAGCCACGAGCCCAAATAAACCGCATAGGCCACCCCGACTATCATCAACGGTTGGGGCACAATCCCTCGCACGGCCAGCACCACCAACCAAACATTGGCAATTGTAAACAGGGCGAAACCGGCGACGAAGCTGTTTAACTGGCCAAAGGTAACCGCATTGGTGAAGATCCCATTCCTCCGGTCGGCATCGTGGTCCCGAGCTTCGTGGGTCAAATGGCCTGCTGCGAACATTATGCCGAAGAAACAGCCGATCTCAAGACTCCTTCGGTCTACCGGGCAAAACACTGAATAACCGAGCAAAAAGTGCAGCAACCCTCCAATTAAGTGCAGCGCCGAACTGAGCAGCGGCACCCCCTTCATATGGGGCGCGGGAAAAGAATAGAGGGCGCTCAGGACGGCGATCGCCACCGCAATCAGCAACGTCGGCGAACCGAAATGGCTGAATAGAAGCAGGCTTATTCCGAGCAGCGCAATCCAAAGAAGGAAGAGTTCTGTTCCATTCACGCCGATTCTGGCGAACCGGTTGGAATCCCGCGAATCGCCGTCCATTCCCGACCAATCGTTGATCGCGAACACATGAGCGGTAAGACAAAAACTGCTCGCGAAAAAAAACGCGAGCGCCAAGGATTTTGCCCCTGTCAAATGGCCGATCGAGAATACGGCGCCGAGCATCGGCGTGCCTTGCAAAACCAGCACTTCGTCAAATCGAATGGAGGACAGCAGGCGGAGCAGCGCCCGCAATCGCCCCTCGCGGGTGGCGAACTCAACGCCGATTGACATTCTCAAAATAAAGTCGAAGCCAGAGGGCGTACCCGAAATCTTCCGACCAATAGAACCGAGGCGTCGAGGCACTAAAATCGTTGTGATAAAGGAGCGGCGGATTGCGATGCAGCGCCGAGAAATCGTCCTGAGCCAGCTTCTTCAGTAACTCCCCGACCTCGGCTGCAGTGGGCTTCCCGCCTACTCCGCCCCGCAGTCGGTCAAGCTGTTTCACCGCGGCCACCCACAAGTCCTGCCCCGGTGCCGCCGTATTCCAGCGCGGCGTTGGAATACGCAGTCCGCAGCCGGCCTGTTTCAGATCGGCTCGGCGCAGAAACGGGATCAGCGGAGCGGTCCGGTAGTAGACCCAAATGCGCTCATCGGCAATCACGCGCCCCAGCGCGCCGCACAAGGCGCGGGCTCCCGCCGGATCCGCTTGCGCCAGAAACAGGTAAAGGTTCATCTGAATGGCGACATCTGGCGGGTTCGGGTCCTTGCCCGGATCGATGCACTCATAACGCTCTTTGGGTGCCAGCCACGTCAGGTACAGCCCTTCCGGAGTCCGGTACTCTCGCAGGGTGGCCAGCGCGCGCGGCAGCAACTCCCGGTGGGTTCCGGGAGCGATCCTCCAGACCAGCGCGGTGTCATCGGTATCCGGAGTAATCCGGCAACCGAGCGGGCCAATCGTCGACGAATTCGGCCGTCCGTGATAGCGCACCAATCCGTCCTCTTCAATCTGTCCGGCGAGATGCGTCCGTGCCCGCTGCAAGCTCTTTTCAAGCCCGGCCGCCGGGGCCACCGGCGCGACGAGGTCGTCGATCATAGACGTCAAGAACGTGTTCATCTCCTGGTGGGTGCCTTGAAAGCGCGGCGTAGACGTATAGGTCGTGAGCCAATAACCCTGCGCGTTCTGATGGCCGGTCAGCGCCGCGGTCGCGCTCCTTGCTTGCAACGCTAACTCGGTGCCCACGGCGGGTTGTGCTAGGGAAAACGGGGCAGCGGCGACAAAGCCCATGAGCAGGCGAGCCCACCGGCCGCGGGGAGGTAGCGTCGACACCGGCGCCCGTTTATTTCGTATCTTGGTCCTCAGTATTTTGATATTCAAACACATGCAGTTCACTCGCGAGGTCCACGGTACGCTAGACAGCGACCACGATTACAGGTCCGCAATGACTTTGACGGCTGCCTTGAATCCTGCATTTCAAACAACGTTAAACAACAAAAGCGTATTACCCTTACAATACACCTTTTGGTTATTTCCATGTTGGCGAAGCATAAAAATCGGGCCGCGGAGCGGCATTGGTTGTATTTTGAGGAGAATCGTTGCTGTTTTTGTTGTCCCTCCTATTGTTGGTATGGCCTTCCCTTCGAGTTTCGAGGCGATTAGCGGGCACTTTGGCCGAAAGGTTTTGGCTTTTCGTCGGCGTCAGCATACTGCAATTGGGCGCGCTTGCCAGCCTCACCTCCCTGATCGGCCAGTTGCGCCCGGTGGCTTGGATCCCAAGCCAAGTGGCGATTTGCATCTTCGTGTCGTTCCTCACGGGCGGAGTTCGCGCGGTTTCCAGACGGGAAATCGGCCTGCGTTGGCGTGAGGGCCTACGAAGGTGGCAAGAGTTCCGGAACGCCCTCTCACAGTTTGATTTTGCGGTATTGCTCTGCTTATGCTGCTTCGTCGTGCTTTCCGGTATCACCCAATTGGCTACGCCCATCCACAACGGCGATGAAAAGATGTACCACGCCTCGCGGGTGCTTTATTGGATTCAACACCAAAGCGTTTTCCCCTACATTACGCACAACGATCGCCAAACCGTTTCGCCCTTTGGCAGTGAGTTGTTTTTCCTCTGGCCCGTGCTCTTGACCAAAACCGAAACTATAGGCCGCCTGATCTTTTGGTTAGCCTATCCGCTCGCGGCCATCGGTCAGTATTGTTTGCTGCGCACCCTTCGACTCAGCCGTGGCCGAGCGCTCTTGGGCGGCTTGATCCTGCTTTCGACGCCCCTGGTCGCCGAGAGCGCTATCGGCATTAAGCCGGAGATGTGGACTGTTCTCGTTTTTCTAGGAACCGCCTATTGGGCCGTGGCGCTGGTCCTTGAGTCCGAACGAGCCGAAGCCAAATGCTTCTTCTTTGGCGTATTCGCGATGGTGAGCGTCAATACGCGGCCGACGGCCATCGCTCTATTTCCCGGCATTGTGATGATTGCGTTCCTCGTCCGCGCCGCGGCCCGTCGCTCGTTGCGGTTGGGGTCGCGCTGGCGCGCTTTAACTCTCGGGCTCTTGTGCGGCGTTCTATTCAGCGGCCTAATCATTCCGCTGACGTTCAATCTGATTCGCTTTGGCGATCCCCTTGGTCCCGCGGCGTTGCGTAACGTGGCTCGCGCGGAGATCAGCCCGGGCCAACTCTATACGCATGCGGTTCGCCTCATCTTTCTTTTCCTGGAACTACCCGAGGTCCCCCTCCCGCCTCCTGCGATCGACCGAGTGGACGTGGCCGCTAAGCGGGCTATTTCGGCCTTGGGCGCCGATGCTCCGCTCGCTCTTGAAGGGGACAAACCCTGGCCCGGCAGATTTCAGTATCACCTGTCGGAAAGAGCCACCAAGTTCTCGATTTGGGGATTGTTTTGGATTCCCGTTCTAGGATTCGCCCTTTGGCGGTTGCTCCGCGAGGCTTTCGCCAGTTGGCCACATGTAGCACTGACCGCGATGCCGACCCTGACCTTGCTCGCGCTTCCCTTGTTCCTCTCCATCGTGTTCGGCACCCGCTGGATGGCGCATTCCGCCGCTCCGGAGCGCTTCTTGATCGGTGCCTTCGCGCTTTCGTTGCCCGTTGGACTTCTGCTGGCGCAACCTTACTTCTCTGGACGGAAGCGCAGAGAAGCGGTGATGCTGCTGGTCGTCGTGTTCGCCGTCTACGCTCCGCTCCGCGCGGCTATCTTTCGCGCGGCCCAATCGATACTTTCACCGGTCGGCGCCGCCGAAGTCGACCAGCCGTTTCAGGAGGCGCTCCAATCCATTCCCGAGGGTTCGCGAATTCTTTTTGTCGGCGAACAGGACGCGCCCGACTATCCACTGTTTTCGCCCCGCACGCATTACGCCAACGCTGTCGTCTCCTGGGGGAAAGCACCCTTCGCCCCCGATCGGATGGCCGCGTTGATCGCATCCGAACAGATCACCGAAGTACTGATCCAGGATGATCGGCAAGTGCGGCTAGCTTGGGACCCCGCTGTGAGCACCGTGGAAATGGTGGTATGGCTCTCGCAATCGCCCGATTTCCGGGAAGTCAAGCTGAGCACACCCCACATGCGGCTGTTCGAGGCTGCGAGCGCGTCTCAGCCGAACGAAAAGGCGTTTGAGACCACCGCGACGCCCGCAGATAGAGCGTTTATCTTCGTGGAGAGTCGGCTGCACGGGCAGGTCGGCCTTGATCCGTCATTTCTTAAGACACCTTGGGCCGTCGAAACCCTCGGCGGAACAGAGGGCGGTTTCCTCTGGATCGGAGCGGGGCCAGCGGAGGGCTTGGAGTTTGCCGTTTGGTCGAGGGAGTCCCGAGCGGTTCAAATTCGTTTTGATGTTTCTGCTGGACCGAGCCGGACCGGGCTAGACCGCAACGTCGCGCTAACGCAGGATGGTACTGCGGCCGCCGGTCCGCGGACTTTCCAGGGGGACACGTCGCTCGTTATCCCGGTGAAGCTGCATCCCGGCCGCAATTTAATGCGATTCCATTGCCTTGACGCCCCATCGGTTGAAGTCATGCCGAACGGCGACCGCCGCCACCTTATCGTCTGGCTGCATCAACTGAGGGTTGAGCCCGTTCCCTGACCGCGGGGAAGCGACCGCAATTGAAAAATCAGCCATTCCCGCGGTGTCCTCTCCATACTGCTCTTCGGCGACGTCGTCGAGTGGGCCAACGTCGAACTCCCCGAGGTCCGTACCCCCCGGCCTCGACCTCCTCGCCCGTTGCGCTGACGGCTCCTACTGCCATGTCGAAATCAACATGCGCAACGAGAGCAACTTCGATTTCCGCATGCTCGACTACTACGTCGCCTCCCGCCACATCATTGGAGAACACATTCGCCAAATCCTCCTCGACATCGGCCGCGAGCCTCTCCGTATCAAGGGCGTCTTCGAATCCCCCTCTACCCGCCACGAGTACACCATCATCAATCTCCGCGAGATGGACGGTGCCGAACTGCTAGCCTGCGACGACTGGGCCAACAACGAATGGACATTGCCGACCAAGACCGATCCGGAAAAGGTAATCCGCGTCGTCTTCGAGAAGATCCGCGGTCTGACAGGTGAGGAGCAGGAAAAGGCCGCCACCACGTTCGTCATTCTCAGCGGCATAACAGGAATGGAAGACGAAGTCGAAAGGAGATTCAAAGCCGACATGACTGACCTTCTGGAAAATAAAATCCTCGGCCCCGCCATCCGCAAAGGCTCGGAGCAAGGTCGGCTAGAAGGCCGCGCGATGGCACGGCGCGACCTCCTCCAAAACCTCTTCCTAGAACGTTTCCGTAGAATCCCACTCTGGGCCGAATCAAAAATAGCAGCCGCGGACGTCGAGACATTCAATGCGTGGTAGCTCCGCGCCCTGTGCGTCTACGCCCTGGAGGACGTCTTCGCCTAATCCGTCCCAAGCTACCAGCCTGCCCCACCCCAGCCCCCATCCCATTTCCCGTCCCCTCAAAAACGAAAATCACAGCCAATCGAAATCTATTTCTCCCGCCTTTTCAGTAGCTTAAAAAACAGCCCCCCAAATCTCCCCTCCCCGCCTCATATCCTGAACACGACTAGGCACCCCGCTTAGCCCATCAATCAGGAGGAATCATCATGACCCGAGAAGACTTAGAGCTGTTAGCGAACTGCGCGGATATTTCAACGCTGCCAGACCATATCCAAAAGGTACTCGACGAGGACTGGGCAAAAGTCTGCGCCAATGGCGTTGCCTTCCAGCAACGGCGCAATCATCCCGGGCACCGCCGACCCATCCTCTAACTCACCCGGCTCTAACCAAGTCTGGCAGACCCGTTCCCGGGAACCCTCTAACTTCTGCAATACCCTTTCGCCATATCGCCCTCATTCTAGTCGCTCCGTAACTGACTCGTAGCCCACCGTTCATCCTCCGCGAATATCAAGATGCGAATATTTTGAGGTGCAACACTCCAGGATTCTCTTTGCTCTCCTCCTCCTTCTCCCCGCTGCCCACGCTCAGCGCACCACCGCCAACCTCTACGGCACCGTCCTGGACTCCTCCGCCGCCACCGTAGCCAACGCCGTCATCCGCCTCACGAGCGAACAAACCGCCGCAACCCTCGAAGCTAAATCCAACGAACGCGGCGAGTTCACCCTTTCCTTCCTCCCGCCCGGTCTCTACACCCTGGAAGCCACCGCCCCCGGCTTCAAAACCTTCCGCAAAACCACCCTCCGCCTCGAATCTGCCCAACAAACCCGCCTCCCCATCGCTCTTGAAGTGGGTGCGAACTCCGAACAAATCACCGTCACGTCCGACCTCGCCCCCCTCCAGGACGCCTCCCCCACCCTCAACGACCGCCTTTCCCGCCTCCAAATCGCCGAGCTCCCTCAATCCCGCCGCGACTTCACCCAACTTCTCATCCTCCAACCCGGCATCCGCTCCTCCGGCTCCGGCCTCTTCTCCTTTAACGGCCTCGCATCTGGCGGCTCCAACGTCACCGTGGACGGCGTTGATGGTGCCGGCGACGTCGAAACTGCCTCTACCGGCATGTTCAATGCCTTCAACTTCATCAACGTCCTCTCCCAGGAAGCCATCTCCGAAGTCAACACCTCCAAAGGCGTCTACTCCGCCGACACCGCCCGCACCTTCGGGGGCAACATCAATCTCATCACCCGCGGCGGCACTAACCAGTTTCACGGCTCCCTCTTCGAAAACTGGCAAAACGATATCCTAAACTCCCGCTACGCCCTCCTCGCCTCCAACCAAGCCAAACCTGCCGTCCGCTTCAACCAGTTCGGCGGCTCCTTCGGCGGACCCATCATCAAGAACCGCCTCTTCTTCTTCGGCGTTTACGAAGGGTACCGCCAAAGCTCCTTCGTTAACCTCGCCGGCCAAGTCCCCACCCCGGAACTCAAAGCACAAGCCATCGCCGCCGTCCCCGCCTATAAAGACGCCCTCGCCCTCTGGCCCAACCCCAACGAACCCTACGCCGCCAACGCCCTCACCGGAATCTACCGCGGGGCCGGCTCCAACGGTGCCGCCGACAACCACGCCGTCGCCCGCGTCGATTACCGCCTCAACGACACCTACCAAGCCGCCTTCCGCTATCGCCGCGGCCGCCCCACCCAAAACGTCCCCGCCATCGTCGCCGCCAACGCCCGCGATTTCGTCGGCCTCAACGAATCCGGCTCCGCCACCCTCTCGCGCACCACCTCTACCTGGACCGGCGAAACCCGCTTCGGCTTCAATCTCAATGACGCCGTCCGCGTCGAAGGCGTTTACGACCTCAATAGAATGCCCGTCATCGCCCTCCAAGGCGCATTCTCCCTCGGCGCCGAACGCCTGGAAAACCACGGCTACTCCTGGTCCATCGAACAAACCATGCTCCGCGTCTACGGCAAGCACGTCCTCAAGTTCGGCGGCATGTACTTCCATCGCGCCCCCCGCCGCTTCGACGAAGAAATCCCCCTCTTCACCTATCCCAACCTCGCCGCCCTTCTTGCCAACCGCCCCTCCGCGATCCGCGTCACCTACGGCACCCCCAACTATCGCGGCAAAGCATGGGAAACAGGCTTCTTCTTCCAGGACGATTTTCGCATCCGCCCCAACCTCATTCTCAATCTCGGCCTCCGCTGGGAATACTACAGCGTCTACCGGGACACCACGAATACCTTCTACAACCCCGATGGCATCGCCGGTGCCCTCCAAGTCCCCATCCGTTTCCGGCCCCAAGGCCAGGCTTACAAACCCGACCGCAACAACTTCGCCCCCCGCGTCGGACTCGCCTGGACACTCGACCCCAAAGGCCGCAACGTCATCCGCACCGGGTTTGGCATGGCCTATGGCCCCTTCAGCCTCCGCACTTTCGCCAGCTCTCATTACATCGATCCCCGCATCCCCTTCCGCGCCACCTACGGCCAAGCCGACGTCAATCAATACGGCTTCAAGTTCCCTTTCTCGAACGAACAGTTCGCCTCTTTCGCCCGCTCCACCGTCCTCCCCACCGGCGTCGTCACCACCTTCCCCGGCCTCCAAAACCCCCAAAACATGCAGTGGTCGTTCGATTATCAACGCCAAATCACCTCTTCCCTCACTCTCCAAACCGGCTATGTCGGTAACAAAGCCACCCACGTCACCATGACCCACGCCGTCAACCAGCCCAACTTTGCCACCGGCATCCGCCCCTTCCCCAACACTCTTCAGTTCACCTCCCGCGACGACGCCGATTTCAGCCGGTACCACGCTTGGCAGTCCTCCCTCCGCAAACGCCTCTCCCACGGCGTCACCTTCAACACCCACTACACCTGGTCCCGCGTCATGGCCATCGCCAACGGCGACTTCTGGCTCGGCAACGATATCGCCGTCCAGGACGAAACCAACTGGCGTAGCGACTACGGCCCCACCTCTCTCCACGTCCCCCACGTCTTCTCCACCGACGCGATCTACGAAATCCCGTCTCCCATAAAGTGGCTCAAAGGCTTCCAGCTCTCCGCCATCTTCACCGCTAGCTCCGGCTCCGCCCTCAACGTCACCCAGTCCAGCAACCGCGGCTCCAGCCGTCCTGACTACATCGGCGGCAATGTCTACCTCAACACCGGCAACCGCTTCCAATTTCTCAATCGAGCCGCTTTTTCGACCGTGCCCGTCGGCCCCGCCAGCGGAGGCACTCTCCGCCCCGGCAACTTCGGTAAAAACGCCCTACTCACTCCCACCCGCAAAAACTGGGACATCTCCATCGCCAAAAGCTTCTCCCTGCGCGAGCGTTTCAAACTTCAGATCCGGGCCGAAGCCTTCAACGCCTTCAACATCGTCAATTTAGGCGGTCCCATCACCGACGTCAACAACGCCAATTTCGGCCGCATCCTCGGCGTCGGCGAGGCCCGCCGCATGCAGCTCAACGCCCGCTTTACGTTCTAACCGCCCCCGGCCGCCCCGCTTCGATCACGAAGGTTGCCTTCGTGATCACCCCGGACCCTAGCCGCGTCACATAAGGAACCACCCGGAATCGCGTCGTCCACCGCTTCGGTGTCAATTCGCACACCACATAGCCCCGCTGTGAGTTATGCCACTTTATGTGGGGAGCGCCCAAAGCCGACCCATACTCTTCGCTAACCTCCGCCCCATCTAAGTTAGACGTCACAGAAGTCCCCACAAACTCGGCCGCCACTAACTCCCCGCTCTTGGTTCGTAAGTCAAAAACCCAGTTATTGTGGTTATCGCCGGTTAAGACTACCGGATTGGCCACCCGCCCTGCTTGCAGGAACGCGAGCAATCGTTCCCGCGCCGCCGGGCACCCGTCCCACTTATCCATCGGGTAGCTCTCCCCCGGCCCCGGGTCCAGGTCGAGAGTTGCGAAGACCACCTGTTGCGCCATCACGTTCCACTGCCCGCCTCCCCGCAACTGGCCCTCCAACCAGCGTTCCTGCCCCAAACCCAGCATGGTCCGCTCTGGCCGCTCCCGCTCCGGGCAATTCGGCGCCTTCTTCCCCCCGCAAGGTTGATCCGTCCTATATTGCCGCGTATCCAGCATGTGAAGGTGCGCCAGCTGGCCATAGCGGAGCGTCCGAAACATCGGCATCTCCAGTCCCCGCGGCCCCGCCCCACGCAGCGGCATATGCTCCCAATAGGCTTGGTAGGCATCCCGCCGCCGTTGCGGAAACACGTCCGCTGGCGAGTCCCAATCCGGAATCAGCCCCGCGTAGTCGTCGGCCACTTCGTGGTCGTCGGGAATTACAGCGAACGGAAACCGAGCATGTAGTTTCCGCAGCGCCGCGTCGCTCTTGTACAACTCATAACGCTGCCGATAGTCGCCCAAGTTGGCCGCGGTGGGGTAGGGGTGCGTCCGAACTTTATTCTTCCCGCAAGCGCCTTCATAAATGTAATCGCCCAGGTGCAGAACCAAATCGACGTCTTCTTCCGCCAGGTGTTCCAGCGCCGTGAAATATCCATCCTCGTACTTTTGGCAGGAGATGTAGGCGATCCGCAACCGTTCCGGCGTCTCGCCCGCCCCCGGGGCCGTCTTCGTCCGTCCGACGTCGCTCTTCCCCGCCGCAGCCATAAACCGATACCAATACCACCGTCCTGCTTTGAGCCCCCGCACCGTCACATGGACGGCGTGAGCGTGCACCGCCTCCGCCTTTACGGATCCCTTTTGCACGACCCGAGCAAACGCCTCGTCCTCGGCGACTTCCCACCGAACCGCCCCCGCAGTTGCCGCCCGGGTCCAGAGCACGACGCCATCTGGCCAAGGGTCCCCTGACGCGACGCCCCAAGGGAACGCTTCGCCCACCGCCGACCCGCACAAAGTCGCTCCCGCCAGCGATTGTAAAAGTAGTCGTCTCTGCATCGCCTTACTCTATCGATGCACTATGACGGCTTCATGAAGCGCCAACTCCACAGACCTAAAGCAACAGTGCGACACTCAGCCGAAAAACCCCTTCCCAGCTATTTAGCCTGTTCTTTACTGATCGACCGCTTGCCTGCGCGAAAATTCAGACACGCGGCTCTTGGACCCCAACACGGGCCAGCAGTCGTTTGGCTTCAGCCCCTGCCACTCCAGCAGGGAGCCGACCATCTCATGCGGAGGAACAGAGGGCAGAGGGTATCGCTTCTACTCAAAATTGTAGATTAGATCAGCCAGCAATTCGAGCACCGTCTCTTCCTCCGCCGTCAAGCTTCCCTGCCTTTGCTGTGTAGCCCGTCAATGACAGGAAAGATCCTCTTTTTCTCTTCGTCAGACTTGATCATCGATGGCCTCGCCTCTGCCAGAAACGGGCCATATTGCGTTTGGTCAAGGTCAACTGCAGAAAGGCGGTTCTTCGCTGTTGGACGCGGGTAAAGGCACCAGTCAAAGTTCGCCAGCGAGGGGAGAGCAAGCTTATGCACTCCCTGGGCGACCGTTCAAACCCAAACAAGACCACCGCACAATCCGAGGTCCCCGATCAATTCGTGACGCCATCCCACTCGGCAACTCCAGTAGTCGAACGCAGTCGCTTCGCACTTCGCTGCACTGCCCACACCAAACAGCGAGGAGGCCTATTTAGCCAAGGATTCGGTGAGTACGCGGCCATCGAAATCGAGCGGGGCGAGACCGAGCAAATTTGAGATTGTGGGAGCGATGTCGGTACTTTTCACATGGCCGATTCGGATCCCTTTCCGCAGCCCGGGGCCAGCGAGGACGAGCATCGGATACATCTTCGGCGAGGTGGGAAGGTATCCGTGGCCGTGAGCCGGGCGCTTACGGCGGCGCAGCTCGGTGGAGTTGTCCGGGGCTTCGACGAAGTAAGTGTCCGGATCGAGCATCAGCAGATACTGGCCGCGGACGCGGTCGCTATCTTCGAAACGGGGAAGGCCGAGCGCCGGATACTCTTCGGATTTGTAAATGCGCTGCAACTGGGGGATTTGGCGCAACCGGTCGAAGACCCGCTCGAGCCTCGGCATGTCGGCGGCTTTGTCGAAGTTCGGAAGCAAGCGTAGGAACGGAGCCCAGCCGCCTTCATAAATCTTTACCTTCTCAGTAAGATCTGCCTCGGCGAAGAAGGGTGCCAGATTGATCTCCCAATAAACCGAGGTGAATCCGTGGTCGGCGGTGACGACGAAGACGGTCTGGTCGTAAATCCCGGCGTCCTTGGTGGCCTTTACAATGCGACCGATCATGGCGTCGGCTTCGGTGAGGGAGGCGTGGGCGAGGGCGTGCTCTGGGCCATAGGTGTGTTGTTCGTGGTCGGTGTTCACTAAGTGGATCGCAAGCAGGTTGGGCTTGTGGTTGCGAATGGTATCGCACGCGGCGAGCGTGACGGCGTCGTCAACCGTCACGCCGGAAGCGCCGGTGCGGCGGATGGCGCGCGCAATATCGACGGGCACCCCATTGGCGCGGAGTTCCGCGAACCAGGGAGTACTTTCAGGCAAAGAGGATTCGCGCGAGCGGCCTCCCAGGTTGTAGTCGATGTTCGGATCGGCGATCGTTTCCGGCCACGCGAAGGCCGCGGTGGAAAGGCCTTTCGCCTTGGCGGAATCGAAAATGGTTTTGGTCCAGATGGCCTTGGCCCGCGGAAGGGTGGCGGCGTTGACCATCAAGTCGCTGCCCGCTTGCGGAAGTTCGTTGGCGAGAACGCCGTGCTTGCGGGGATAAACTCCTGTGATGAGCGTCGTGTGGGATGGATAAGTGATGCTCGGAAAGACGGATTCGCTGCTCTCGGCCCACACTCCATCCTTTGCCAAGGCGCGGATATTGGGCAGGATCACGTTGGGGTTTTCGAGATGGGAGGCGGCACCTCCATCGATGGTGATGAGGATCACGTGCCTGGGCTGGGCCAAGGCGGCCGCGGCGGCCGCGGCGAGCAGAGTCATGCGGATAAGGTGCTTCACCGTCCCATTCTTTCGCCGGCACAATTACAGTGTGGCGACGGTGCGATGACAGTTCATTGCTTCGAGCCCCAGGTCAAGGCGAAGCAAGCCTGCGCTGGCAGTCAAGTTCATCGATCTGCTACTTCTTGGTCACGAACGTTTAGCTCGCCTACCTTTACGATTAGCTTTCACAAGGAGACCGACCGATGTTTTGTGACTGCCCAAAGAGTAAACTCGCGATTTTTCTCGCCTATTCCGCCCTGTTCGCCACCGCGTTGTCCGCCCAGGACTATCGGGGGCGCATTCAAGGAACTGTTTGGGAAGCGGCCAAAGCTGTGATTCCCGGCGCAACCGTAACCCTGACAAATACGGGCACATCGATCGGCAGCACTCAGCAAACCAACCAAGACGGAACCTTCCTTTTTGGTTTGGTTGTTCCTGGTACTTACTCGCTAACCGTGGAATCCTCCGGCTTCCGCAAGTTCGCAACCAGCGGGATCGTCATGCGCCAGCGCGGCGATGTCACGGTCGACGCTACGTTGATGATCGGTTCTGTTTCCGAATCCATATCCGTTGTCGCCGACGGTGCGCAGGTTCAGTTCAATTCGAGCAAACTCGATACCACCATCGATAGCCAGATTGCCGGCGCCATCCCGCAATATCAGCGGAACCCATTCTTCTTTTCCAAACTGGATCCTTCGGTCGTGCAATCGGAATCCCGTCTGGAAAGCCAGCCTTATCACAGCACTGGCACCGGTACCCAAACCGTCGGCGGCGTGACAGGCTCCGACTTTCAGGTCGATGGCGCACCGGTCGGTCTCGGCAACTTCACGGGATATGTGCCCTCACCCGACATGGTGCAGGAAGTAAACGTGCAGGTGAACGCAATCGACGCCGAGTTCGGGCAGAGCACTGGGGCCGCGGTGAGCGTTACTCTGAAGTCCGGCACCAACAAGGTGAGCGGAGTCGCTTTCTACCAAGGCGTTTATCCTTGGGCGAACGCCGTGTTGAATCGTGTCAACCGCACGCCCAACATCCAACGGAATCACATTTTTGGTGGCACTGTCGGCAATCCGATCATAAAAAACAAGTGGTTCAACTTCGCCGCGTTTGAAGGCTGGGAACTAACAGACCCCCAGACCGTCACCGGCCAACTTCCTTCGGTCGCCGAGCGCACTGGTAACTTTTCGCAATCGAAGAACGCCGCTGGCGCGCTCAGAACCGTATTCGATCCTACCACCACCGTAACCTCGGCCGACGGACGCACCGTCACTCGGCAACCCTTCGCCGGCAACGTCATCCCCGCTTCGCAGATCAGCAAAGTGGCTGCCGCATATACGGCGGCTCTGCCGGCGGCGAATGCTCCCTCCGTGGGCAACTATGGCGCGCGCAACTACGTCGTGCCCCTCAAGTTGTTCACGCCATACCGGAATTTCTCCAACCGCTCCGACGTCCACTTACGCGACAATCTCCGTTATGCCGGACGCGTCAGTTTTTTCCGCACCCCGATTTCGGCCGACAACCCGCTCGGCAGCGATTTAGCATGGAAGAGCGACCGCGGCAGCAACCGCCATGCGCTACAGATTTCCAATGAACTCACCTGGATCAAGAGTGCTCGCACCATCGTCAGCGGAGGCTTCTCTTACTATGGCTTCATCGACGAAGCATTCCCCACCACTGATTTCAAGGGCTATGACAGCCTTTGGCCGAACAACTCCTGGTACAAGTCGATTTTTTCTAGCGGGGCCATTCCCCAAGTTTCGCCCGGCATGGTGATCTCGCATGGCGATGGGGGCAGCATCATGTCATCCTATTCGAGCGGAATCGGCACTAACGGCCCCTTCTGGCGCAAGCATTCCAAACAGAATCAGGAAACACTCAAGGTAGCCCATCAGTACGACAAGCACTACCTGAAGTTCGGCTTTGAATCGCGCTACGGCAGCACGTGGCAATTGCCGCAGATTAGCTGGCCATCGTTCAACTTCAACGCCACAAGTACTGCGAGCACCTACCTAAACCCGGATACTCGTGTTTCCGGCGATGGCTACGCCTCTTTCCTGCTTGGCGCAGTGAACGGCGCAACCATGCCCGCCAGAGTCACAGCGCGCTTGTTCCAACGCACCTACGCATTGTTCCTCAATGACGACTTCAAGCTGAGCCGCCGCATCACACTCAACCTCGGCCTGCGTTGGGAACTCGAACAGCCGTTCCGCGAAGAGGAAGATCGCGCCGCTCGGGGCGTTGATCTGACCGTGCCAATCCCGGAATTGCAGGGAGTAGGCGCGCCGCAGATGTCGGCGGCCGTGCGTCAGTTCTACCAAGGCACTTGGACTTTCAACGGCGCCTACCGCTGGACCGGCAACGGCCAAAAAGGCCAGTGGGCCGCGACCACGGGCACACTCTCGCCGCGCGCGGGCATCGCCGTGCGCCTCGATTCGAAGAGTTCGCTGCGCGCCGGTTGGGGCCGCTACTACTCACCCTGGCTGCGCAGCAGCAACCTGACCCAAGGAAATTTCTACGGCTTCGCACTCGAAACCACAGCGCCCGCTCCGCTGCTTGGGATTCCGCAAATGAGCCTCGACAATCCGTTTCCGGCGGGAAGCTTCCCGGTGCAAGCAGTCACCGGCAAGACGCTGGGCGACTACACCGGTTTGGGAAGCGCGTTGAGCTGGTTCGCCAACGAACGGCCCCGTCAGAACCTCGATCGCATCAACGTCTCTTATCAGCGCGAGATCCTGGGCATGGTCGGTGAACTCACCTACTTCTTGAACACGTTCAACGCGCCCGGCGCGCGGAACGTCAACATGATGGATCCGCGTATCGCCTACACCAACAAAACCGCCATCAATCAAAGCGTGCTGAATCCCTTTTACAACATCCTCACGGCCCAGAAGTTCCCTGGCACGCTTCGCAATCAGGCGAATATCCCCCTCTCCAGCCTCATGGTGCCTTACCCGCAGTACGGCGCACTCTCGGTTACGGACTTCGAGAACAACGGCGGCGGCCGATTCCATCAGATGTCCTTCCGCCTTCGCAAGGGCTTCACTCGCGGCTTGGCCTTCCTCGGCGGTTATTCCTATACGTACGCCAAGAATCTCAACTATTACGACGATCAGGATCAGTTCCTGCAACAGCGCACGTGGATCGACGACACCCAGCCTCGCAACCGAATCACTTTCGGCGGCACGTGGCAGTTCCCGCTGGGCCGGGGACGAATGTTCCTGAGTGCTGCCCCGCGCTTGCTCGATGCCTTGGTCGGCGGTTGGAACTTCAGCCCGGTAATGACTTGGCGGTCCGGCAACTACCTGTCGTTCCCCGGGTTGATCGCCAATGGCAATCCGAAGGTTGATAATCCCAGCATCAACCGTTGGTTCGATACCTCGGTCTTCCAGGTGCTGCCAGCCTTCACACGCCGCTCCAACCCCTGGATTTATGACGGCGTCACAGGTCCTGGTTTCTTCAACCTCGACATGTCCATGGTGAAATCCTTCGCTATCACGGAACGGTTCTCGGCCGAAATGCGCATCGACTCATTCAATTTGCCCAACAGTATGACGTGGAACGATCCGAGCACGGCGATCAGTTCGACGTTCTTCGGCAAGTCCAGCGGACAGTTCAACCTGAATGGTGTGGGTGTGGGCCGTACTTCTCAGATGGGTCTGCGCATCCGGTTCTGATTGGATTCCGAATACCGATCGACAAGCATTTCACTGCCGCGGGAGCCGCTTGGGGTGAATCCTCAATGAAAGCTCCTCGCGCGCGGCCAATACGCGCCCGTGTTTCCGCAAGTGAGGAACGTATCCCCTGTTCGTTCGATAACCGATTCGGCGAACTTTGCTTTTGGTTGGGTTTGTACGTCGAACGGCTTCTGGGAGGCGTTCAGGTCGATGCGGGCACCAAAGAAGGGGGATGATTTGCTTGCACCCAGCGGGTGAGGGCAGGAAAACAGAGGGGCGAGAAAGGTTCGTCAACCCTCCCCCACCGAATCCCCGCTTTTGTTTGAAATTGACCCTGAGCCCATACCAGACACGCTGACCGCCCTGCGAACTCGCCTACGTCCCGCGCTGCTGAAAACGTCATCTCGCAACCAAACTCGGCCGCCTCCGAACCAGTAAAAACTGCTCTTTGACAGACCAACAACCAGCAGGCACACTCGAAGTGTGCCTGCCAAAAAGTTCGTCTTCTCCCGACGAACCCCCGAACTCGCCGAAGACCTCCCCTGCCCTGGAAATCCGGCCACCCTCTTCACCCCCCACGACATCGACTTAGCCAACCTCCGTCTCCAAAACTTCGACCAATCCGGCACCACCCACGGCGCCCTCCACCTCGAAGGCGTCGAGCTCACCCGTCTCAATCTCTCCCAAACCACCTTTGGCTCCATCACCCTCAAAGACGTCCGCCTCTCCAACTGCGACCTCGCCAACCTCGTCACCCGCGGCCTCAATCTCACCCGCGTCGAGTTCCACCACTGCCGCCTCACCGGACTCTCCGCCGGCCAAGCCGACTGCCAACACGTCCTCCTCGCCGAATCCGACCTCCGCTACGCCCAGTTCCGCCTCTCCCGCTTCCAGTCCGCCGAATTCGACACCTCCAATCTCGAAGAAGCCGACTTTCAAGGCACCGACCTCACCGGCACCATCTTCCGCCGCTGCAACCTCCAGAACGCCGAAATGAACCGCGTCAAACTAGCCAACGCCGACCTCCGCGGCTCCAATGTCGATGGCCTCAACGTCTTCCCCGAAGGCCTCCGCGGTGCCACCGTCGACCCCGCCCAAGCCATGGTCTTCGCCCGGCTCCTCGGCATCCGTATCGAATAGCCGCCCACTGCATTAAAATAGAGCTTTGACCAACCTATGTGCGGAATAGTCGGCTTCACTCATCGTAGCCGTCCCGCCTCCCCCGGCAGAATCGAAGCGGCCGCCCAGTCCCTCCACCATCGTGGCCCCGACCAGTGGGGCGTCCACGTCTCCCCCGACGTCTCCCTCGGCGCCGTCCGCCTCCGCATCATCGATCTCGCCGGCGGCGAACAACCCATCTACTCCGCCGACCGCGACACCGTCATCGTCTTCAATGGCGAGATCTACAACTACCGCGAACTCCGCGCCGAACTCACCACCCTCGGCCACCACTTCCACACCCACTGCGATACCGAAGTCGTCCTCCAAGGCTTCCTCGCCTGGGACACCGCCGTCTTCGCCCGCCTCCGCGGTATGTTCGGCGTCGCTCTCTACACCGCCTCCCGCCAACGCCTAGTCCTCGCCCGCGACCGCATGGGCATCAAACCCCTCTACCTCTGCCGCCACCAAGGCGAACTCTACTTCGGCTCCGAACTCAAAGCCATCCTCGCCCACCCCGAAATCCCCCGCCACCTCTCCCGCCCCGGCCTCAACGCCTTCCTCCAATGCAACTACATCCCCCAACCCTTCACGCTAATTGAAGGCATCGAAAAGCTCGCCCCCGGACACCTCCTCGAATGGCAAAACGGCCGCGAGCACTCGGAACCCTACTGGCAACTCCGCTTCAACCCCGACCCCAAACTCACCCTCGCCGACGCCAAAGACCAACTCAACACTCTCCTGACAGACTCCGTCCGCGAACACCTCATCGCCGACGTCCCCCTCGGCATCTGGGCATCCGGAGGCGTCGATTCCACCACCGTCCTCCACTACGCTTCCGAAGTAGCCTCCGGCCGCCTCAAAACCTTCTCCGTCTCCTTCGCCGGTCGCAGCTTCGACGAAAGCCCCTGGTTCCGCGAAGTCGCCGCCAAATACGCAACCGACCACCACGAGTTCGACTGCAACCCCTCCGCGGACCTCGCCGACGCCGTCAACCAGTTCGCCTACTTCTCCGACGAACCCTCCGCCGACGCCGGTGCCCTCCCCGTCTGGTATCTTTCCCGCATGACCCGCCAACACGTCACCGTCGCCCTCTCCGGAGAAGGTGCCGACGAACTCTTCGGCGGCTATTACACCTACCTCGCCGACGACTACGCCCGCCTTCTCCGCCCCTTCCCCGGCAAAGGCCTAGCTCTCTCTTTAGCCAACGCCCTCCTCCCCGTCTCCGACGAAAAAATCAGCTTCGAATACAAGGTCAAGCGCTTCCTCAAAGGCTCCCTCGAAGACCCCCTCTCCGCCCACCTCTTCTGGAACGGAACCTTCACCGCGACTGAACGCCAAGCGCTCCTAGCCGACGGCCGCTTCGCCCCCCTCCACGTCCCGCCCCCCTACTCCGACTTCATGGAACTCGACCAGCACTGGTATCTCCCCGACGACATCCTCTACAAATGCGACCGCATGTCCATGGCCCACTCCCTCGAAGTCCGCCCCCCCTTCCTCGACCATCGCATCGTCGAATTCGCCGCCCGCCTCCCCCGATCCCTAAAGGTCAACGGCAGCCAACTCAAATACCTCCTCCGCCAGCTCATGCGCGGTAAAATCCCGGACTCCGTCCTCGACCGCAAGAAGGAAGGCTTCGACATCCCCGCCCACGACTGGTTCCGCTCCGTCCTCCGCCCCCTCGTCGAAGACACCCTCCGTCCCGCCAACCCCCTTTTCCGCCCCGGTGCCATTGACCGCATCCTCGACGACCACTTCAACCGTCGGGCCAACTACGGCTACCACATCTGGGGCCTCCTCACCCTCGCTCTCTGGATCAAACGATGGAACGTCGATACCAACTCCTAGTCCTCCTCGTCGCCGCGCTCATCTATCTCGGCTGCGTCCTCTCCCCCCCCGGCCTCATGGACGACGTCGACGCCGTCCAAGCCCAAATCGCCGCCAACATGCTAACCAGCGGCGACTGGGTCACCGCCCGCCTCAACGGCGTCGCCTACCTGGAGAAATCGCCGCTCATCTACTGGTCCATGGCCGCCAGCTTCGCCCTCTTCGGCATCCACGATTGGGCCGCCCGCCTCCCCCTGGCCCTCTCCGTCATCTTCCTCTGCTGGCTCACCGCCCGCTTCGCCCGCTGGGCCTTCGACGAACTCACCGGCCTCTACGCCGGCCTTATCCTCTCCACCTGCATCGGCCTCTGGCTCTTCACACGCATCCAGATTCCCGACGCCATGCTCACTGCCACCATCGCCCTCGCCCTTTGGGCATTCCTCCGCGCCATGGAAGGCGAAAGCCGCTGGGCCTACGTCATGTGGGCCGCCATGGCCACCGGCCTACTTCTCAAAGGGCTCATCGCCATGGTCTTCCCCGTCGGAGCCATCCTCCTCTGGCTCACCCTCACACGCAACTGGCCCCAATGGCGCAAGCTCAGTCCCCTCCCGGGCGTCGCCATTATCATCGGAATCGCCGCCCCCTGGCACCTCGCCGCCGCCCTCGCCAACCCGCCGTTCTTCGACCTCACCATGCACTCCGCCCCCGGCGAATACCACGGCTTCACCTGGTTCTACTTCCTCAACGAGCACGTCTTCCGCTTCCTCAACATGCGCTGGCCCCGCGACTACAATACCGTCCCCCGGCCGCTTTTTTGGATCTTCCATCTCCTCTGGCTCTTCCCCTGGTCCGCCTTCTTCCCCGGCCTCGCGACCCTATCATTTCGAGGCGAAGACCGAGCCCACCGAACCCGTCTCTTAGCCCTCTGCTTTACGGCGTTCCTCCTCACCTTCTTCACTTTCTCCACCACGCAGGAGTACTATTCCATGCCCTGCTACCCCGCCCTGGCGCTGCTCCTAGCCAGCGTCCTGCGAGCCGAAACCCGCTTTGTCACCATTGGCCGCCGCCTCATCTCCGTCCTCGCCGCTCTCGCCCTAGCCGCCATCATCGCCATCCTGATAAGAGTCCAAGGCCTTCCCACCCCCGGCGACATCGCCAACGCCCTCGTCCTCCAAACGACGGATGCATACACCCTCTCCCTCGGCCACATGGGCGACCTCACCGTCAAAGCCTTCGCTTATCTCCGCCTCCCGCTCCTCATCGCCGCCGGAGCCTTCCTCGTCGGCACGTTAGGAGCCAGCCTCTTCCGAGGACGACTTCTAGCGCTCTCTGTAGCCGCCATGATGGTCCTCTTCTTCCACGCCGCCCGCCTGGCGCTCATCACCTTCGACCCCTATCTAGGCTCCCGCCCCCTCGCCGAAGCTTACCTCCAAGCCCCGCCCGGCCAATTGATCGTCGACAACCAGTACTACACCTTCTCCTCGATCTTCTTCTACACCAAAAACCCGCAAGCCCTCCTCCTCAACGGCCGCGTCAACAACCTCGAATACGGCTCCTACGCCCCCGGCGCCCCCCAAGTCTTCATCGACAACGAGCGCTTCGCCGAGCTTTGGAAATCCCCCGCCCGCCATTACTTGGTCATCGAGGCCCCGGCTCTGAAGAACGTTCAAAAGTGGGCCGGCAAACAAAACCTGTACCTCGTTAAGTCCAGTGGCGGCAAGCTTCTCTACTCCAACCAATAGCCGTTCCCAAACCGCGCCCCGTCCGCCAACGCCACGCTCGCCCAGCCCGCGTAATGAACCGGACCGTAAACCCACTCCGGCCCACCGTCCTTGGCACAATCCGAACCGTCAAACGCGCCGCCGGCCCGGAACCCAACTCCAGCTGCCACCAAGTGCGGAGCCCTCACAAACTGCTCGCGAAACGCCACGCGCGCCTTTAAAAGGCTCTGCTCCCCGCTGGGTCCAACGTCCACGCCGAACTCTGCTTCGGCACCTCCACTTCGGCACTCGCGAAGAATTGACCCGCCCTACTCGCCAAAACTTTTCGACCAACCGACCCCGACTGCGCTGCCTCTCCGACGAGCATGGGCTTGTGGCGCTCGGTCTGGCCGCGCCGGCAAAACGTCGGTGCCTAAACCTATACAACGATATACTCGCCGGCGGCACGGATGGGGACGGTCCCGCCCGTCGGCATGCCAAGCGGCATGATCAGTTTGTGATCTGGTCAAGTCTATTCGAGCATCGGTGGTCAATTTCTAGGGGGCGCCGAAGAGCTCGGCGGCGGCACCCAATCGGAGCAGGCATAAAGGGTATACCTACGTCAGCGGATTCCACCGCCAAAACCCAACTAATACTTACACCAATTCCGCCCGCGCCAGCCCCGCCATCGTCCCCATCGTCACCCACTCCCGCTTAGCATCCTCGATCACCTGCAACGACTCCGCAAACCGCCGCTGCTTCTCCGCAAGCGATCCCCCGATGCGCTCGAGAGCGTTCACCGGCAGATCCGGAAAGTCCGCGCTACATGTCAAATCCGCCGGATGAACCACATAATAAAAGTACTTCCGCGCCGCCAGCGCCGCCCGCAGCATCCCGAAATGCTTCTCCCAACCCAACAAAAACCCCGTCGTATGCCAAATCGTCAACCCCAACGGCCCCGGAGTACTCGGCACCGGCAGCATCACCACCCCCCGATCTAGATACGGCTCCCGAGAACCCACCAGCGGCTGCAACCAGTCCCGCCGGTCCAAAATCCGCCAAAACTTCTCGCCCTGCCCCAGGTGGTTCCAGGCGTTCTTCAACACAAACGGATAGTACAGCAAACTCGGAAACAGGCTCGTGTCGTACCGATAGCCCTGCTCGGCCAGCACGTCCATCATCCGGTCCGAATAGCTCCAAGCCGGAGCAATAAACCCGTCCGGCGCCTGACCCGTCGTATCCGCCAATCCCGCATGCGTCCGATGAATCTCTTCCGTCAGCTCAGCCTTCGACAGCGCCCCAAAATTCGCATGGTGGTTCCACGTATGATTCCCGATCTCATGGCCCCGCTCCGCCCATCCCCGCACCTTCGCCCGATGACGCTGCTTCTCCAGATCCCGGCCAATCACGTAAAGCGAGTACCGAAACCCAAACTTCTCGGCAAAAGCCTCGAATCGGTCCATCACCGGCCCAAACGTCGGATCCTCATACCCCGCCGGATACCCAAACGCGTGGTCCATCGAATCAAGGTTCAGGCTAATCGAGGCGTAACTCATCCCTAGAAGGGTTATCGGCCAAAGGCGCCTCGAACATTAGATAGTCGGTCGCCGACATGCCCAGCCGCTCGTAGGTCTGCTGCGCCCGCGCATTGTCTTTCTCCACATACAGCCGAAATCCGCAGCAGCCCCCCTCTGCCGCCGCTAACTCCTTCACCGCCGCATACAACCCCCGATACACCCCTCGACCACGATACGCCGGCTCCACAAACACCGACTGCACCCACCAGAACATCCCGTTCCGCCAGTCGCTCCACTCATACGTGATCAGCAAACATCCCACCGCCCGACCATCCTCTTCGGCCACAAAGTACCGGCCCAGTTGACCATCCGCCAACACCCGGCCCACTCCCGCCCGTATCGTCGCCGGAACCAGCGTCTTGTGCTCGGTCTCGACAGCCATTCGCTCGTTGGCCGAAGCCAAAAACTCCAGGTCATCAATAACAGCCGGTCGAATCATTGGGTCACCAAAAGTATCCGAATATCCATCACATTGGTCCGCGTCGGACCCGTCACCAGTAAGTCCCCCGTCTGTTCGAGAAACGGATAAGAGTCGTTATTATCAAGCGCCGCCCGAGCCGCCTGAGCGTCCTTTGCCGTCGCCGAAGTGGCAAACCCACCCGCCGCGTCCGTCGGCCCATCGGTCCCGTCAGTTCCTGCGCTCAACACCAAAATCCGCGGCTCATCGAGAAGATCAAGCGCCGCCGCCAACGCGAACTCCTGATTCCGGCCTCCCTTCCCCGACCCGCGCAGGTTCACCGTCGTCTCACCGCCTGACAAAATGCACAACGGAGGCTTCGCCGGATTCCCACTCCGCAAGCTCTCCTTCGCAATCGCCACATGCATCCGTGCCACGTCCCGCGTCTCACCCTCTATCGTCGTCGACAAAATCAGCGGCCGATAGCCCAGCTCTGTCGCCTTCGCCCCCGCCGCCATCACCGACCGCATATTACTCCCCACAATCCGGTTCGTCACCCCGAAGAGCCTCTTCGGAGTCTCCCGCATCCCCGCCATCGGCGCAATCCCATAGCGCGCGAAGATCGCAGCCACATCCGCCAGCGTCGATGGATCCGCCACCGTCGGCCCCGACCCGATCGTCGACAAGTCGTCCCCAATCACATCGCTCAGGATCAGCGTCAACACCGCCGCCGGAGCCGCCAACTCCGCCAGATGCCCCCCTTTGATCGCCGACATATGCTTCCGCACCGCGTTCATCTCGTGGATGTTCGCCCCGCAGGCCAGCAACTGCCGCGTCACCGCCTGCTTTTCGGTCAGCATAATACCCGGCGCCGGCAGCGGCATCAACGCCGAAGCCCCGCCGCTGATACAGCAGATCACCAGGTCCTCCGCCGTCGCCTGCCGCGCGATCTCCGCAATCCGTTTCGCCGCCGCCACCCCGCGTTCGTCCGGCACCGGATGCCCGCTCTCCCGCAACTCCGCATAACGCAGCGGAGCCCCGTGGCCGTCCTTCACCACGACGCAGCCCCCGGCGATACGCTTCCCGCAGACCTTCTCTACCGCCTGCGCCATCGGCGCGCTCGCCTTCCCCGCCCCCAGCAGCCAAATCCGTTTCCGATCCCGCAACAATGGCTCATCAGCCAAAAGATGCGCCAGCACCGCCGCCTTCGGGTCCGCCGCCTTCAGAGCCGCCTGGAAAATCCGCCGCGCCTGCGCCCGCTTCGTCATAACCCCTCCAAAATTGCCGTCACTGCCATCCGCAGGTCGTCACTCGCGATCAGAATCGTCAAATCGGCCTCCGCATACGCCGACCGCCGAGCCGCATACAAAGCCGCAAACTTCTCCGGGTCTTTCGCCAGCGGACGATGATCCGCCCCCGCCACCCGCCGCAGCGCCCGCTCCAGCGGCACGTCCAGCCAAACCACTGTCGCCTGCCCGCGCAGTAACTCCCGATTCCGCTCTTGCACGTAAGCGCCGCCCCCCAACGCCAATACCCCTCCCGGAATCGCCCGCCGCAACTCCCGATGCTCAATGTCCCGAAACGCCGCCTCGCCATCAAACGTGAAGATATCGGCAATCGACCGCCCCTCGGCCCTCTCAATTAAGTCATCCAAGTCCGCAAAAGGCAACTGCATCCGCCGGGCCAACTCCCGGCCCACCGTCGTCTTCCCACTGCCCATGAATCCCACCAAAACGATCACGAATGGTTCCTCTGCAACCTACGAAAAAACGCCTCCACCATCCGAGGCAAATACTGCCATGCCGCCATCAACAACCAACCGGAAGCCGGGTACACCAACGTTCGCCGCTCCCGTTCCATCCCGTTCGCGATCGCCCGCGCCAAGTCCGGTGCGGTCGTCGCAAAGCGCTTGCCGCTCGCCAATTCGTCCGGCGGCCGACCCACCAACACGTTCTCCTGAAATCGCGTCTTCACATACCCCGGGCAAACCAGCAGCACCTTCACCCCAGCATCGGCGTTCTCCATCCGCAACCCGTCAGAAAACGACGCCAGCGCATGCTTGGTCGCCGAATACAGCGTGAACCACGGCAGCGTCACCTTGCTCGCAATCGACCCGATGTTCACGACCATCCCTCCCCGTCGCTCCCGCATTCCCGGCACCACCAACTGCGCCAAGTGCAGCGCAGCAAACACATTCAGCTCAAACATCTGCCGCGTCGCGGCCGCATCCGCCTGCCACGACGGCTGATACAGCCCGACCCCGGCGTTATTGACCAGAATATCGATCCGCCCGTACCGTTCCACCGTCCGCGCCACCAGTTCCTCCCGAAACGCCGCATCCGTCAAATCCCCCGCACACGTAAAATGCTCCGCATCCGGCGCAATCGACCGCGCCGTCAAAGCCAATTGAACACCGCGTGCAGCGAGTTCGGTGGCCAAGGCTTGGCCAATACCGCTTGATGCGCCCGTTATAAGGGCCACCTGACGTTCCATAAGCATTATTTGTGTTTTCCGGCCAAAGCGAAGCCATAATAGTAACATGGCGGTGCCGTTACTCCCTCTGTTCCCACTCAGCGTCGTGCTGTTTCCGCGCACCGATCTGCCGCTCCATATCTTTGAGGACCGTTACAAAGACATGGTCACCGATCTGCTCAACACCACCCGCGAATTCGGCGTCGTGCTCGCCCTCGAAAAAGGCATCGCCTCGGTCGGCTGCACAGCCCGCATCGACGAAGTCGTCAAAACCTACGACGATGGCCGCCTGGACCTGAAAACCATCGGCTTTCGCCGCTTCGAAATCGAGGACCTCGACGAAGGCCGCTCCTATCTCCGCGGGCGCGTCCAATTCTTCGACGACGAATCCTCCGAACACCCCGAAGAACCCGCCATCCAGAAAGCCATCCGCGGCTACCACTCCATCCGCGCCCTCGAAACCGGCCAAAACCTCCCCGAACCCCGCTTGAACGACCAGCAACTCAGCTTTCAACTCGCCCAAGCCGTCTCCGATCTCAACGTCCGCCAAATGCTCCTCATGTCCCGCAACGAAGCCGAACGCATCCGCCACCTCGCCGATCATTTCCCTCTGTCCGCCGCCCGCGAACGCCGCATCGAACACTTCCGGACCATCGTCCCCCGCAACGGTCACGGACGACTCCTTCCCGGCGCATGACCCGCCAACACCTCATCATCGACGCCGACGACACCCTCTGGGAGAACAACATCTTCTTCGAGCAGGCCTTCGAAGAGTTCGCCGACTTCCTCGACCACCAGCACCTCACCCGTCCCCAAGTCCGCGACGTACTCGATGCGATCGAAGCCGTCAACGCCAAAATCCACGGCTACGGCTCCAAACGCTTCGGCAAAAATCTCGTCGAGACCTATCACCAACTCGCCAAGCGCCCGTTCTCCGATCAAGACCTTCACCACGTCGCCGCCTTTGCCGAGACAATCCTCAAACACCCTATCATTCTGCTCCCCAACGTCGAAGAGACCCTCGTGTACTTAGCCGAGCGTCACGAGCTGACGTTATTCACGAAGGGTCATCCCGACGAACAGCAAGCCAAGATTGACCGTTCCGGCCTCGGCCGTCTCTTCAGCCATATCGGAATCGTGAAAGAGAAAGAGGTCGGCGTCTACCTCCAGCTTGCCGAGCAGCGCGGCTTCCACGTCCCCTGCACTTGGATGATCGGGAACTCCCCCCGCAGTGACGTCAACCCCGCCCTTCGAGCAGGCTTCAACGCCGTCTACATCCCTCATCCCCGCACCTGGATCCTCGAAAAAGAAGAGGTCCAACCCAATGAAGCCACAAAACTACTCAACTTGAAAGGATTCGCAGAACTCCGCGACTGGTTTTAGTCGATCCCCTCAGGTTTTTCCTCAAGTTTTTACCATAGCGGTCGAAGTGTGTCTTACGCCCCTATGAATGTCCTATCCACAGCTCGAGAGGGCCTTGACCGCGCGCAGGACAAGATCGATCGTGCAGCCAGGCGCCTCGCCCAGTTCGCCGCCTTCGAAGACTCCGCTCCGGTCGACATCGTTGACCTCAGCGAAGAGATCGTCTCCCTCGTAGCCGCTCAGAACGCCCACTCTGCAAATATAACGGCCGCACGGACAGTGGCCAAAATAGAATCAAGACGCCTCGATATTCTAGCCTAAGGCTTACTTCACGAACGTCGCAAACCGATTCGCATAGTCGAGCACCAAACCCGGCAAAACGCCCAGCGTCAAGATCCCCGCCGCGCTGCACCACATCGTCAACTGAATCCCCGCCGGAACTGGCTCGGGATGCTCGGTCGTCTTCGGCTCATACATGTACATCGCCGAGATGATCCGAAGGTAATAATACGCAGCCACCGCCGAGTTCAGCAACCCCAGCGCGCTCAGCCAATACAGATGGTGGTCAATCGCCGCCTTGAAAATGTAAAACTTGCCGAAGAAGCCAGCCGTCAGTGGAACACCCGTCAGACTCAGCAAGCACACCGTCAAAAGAGCCGCCAGCACCGGTTGCTTCGACGCTAATCCCTTCAGGTCGTCAATCGTGACGTACTTCTCACCTCGGCCCGCTATGTGGGTGATGGCGGCAAAGGCCCCGTAGTTCATCAGTGCATACGAGGCGAGATAAAACATCGCTCCCGCCGTGCCAACATTCGAATTCGTCGTCACAGCCACCAGCACATAGCCGGCATGAGCGATCGACGAATAACCCAACATCCGCTTCACATTCGATTGCCACAGCGCCGAGAAGTTCCCGACGAGCATCGTCGCCAGCGCCAACGCCCATAAAATGGGCTCATAACGGGACGAAAGTGAATCGAACGACGTCTGGAAAATCCGAATGAAGATCGCAAACGCAGCCGCCTTTGGGCCAGCTGAAAGGAAGCCGCTAATCGGTGCCGGCGCGCCTTGATAAACGTCCGGTGCCCAAGCCTGAAACGGCGCGGCAGAGACTTTGAACGCCAAACCAACTAGCATCAACGCAGCCGCCGCAACCACCATCGAAGGTGCCTCGGTGCCCTTCGCCAACGCATCGCGGATCGCCGAAAGGTTCGTCGCCCCGGTCACGCCATAGATCCACGAGATCCCGTACAGGAAAAAGGCCGTCGCAAAGGAGCCCAGCAGGAAATACTTCAACGCCGCCTCGCTGCCGCGCTTGTCGTCCTTCAAGAACCCAGCCAACACATAGCTCGATATCGAGGCGATCTCCAGGCCTAGAAAAACCATAATCAACTCATTCGACGAAGCCATAATCCCTTGGCCTGCCAACGAAAAAAGCACCAGCAAGTAGAACTCGCCCGAATTCGACTTCTCCCGCGTCAAGTAGGAGGTCGAACAGAGCAGCGTGAACAAACCAACCAACAGCGTGACCATCCGGAAAAACGCCGCAAAGCCATCCGAAATGATCATTCCGTTAAACGAGACCCCCGGATTGGCCAGCGTCACCGGCACGGCAAACATCGCCGCCAACACCACGCCGATCGAGACGTAGCCAAGGCTGGACTTATCCTTGTGGTCGCCGGTCAGAGCTTCCAGAACCAGCAGCACGACGCCGCCGATCGTCAAAATCAGTTCGGGAAGAAAACGAAGAATGTCGGTAGAGGTGGGATAGAAAGCCGCGGGGTTCACTTGGTCACTTCCATGGCTACAGTTTTGGGCATGGTTCGGTCGAGAAGCACTTTATTCGAGGCAGAGATGCCAGGCAGCCAGGTCTGGGTAAAGATGCCCATCCACAGCATCAGGACGAGCAGCGGAGTAATCGTGATCCACTCGCGCGGGGCGAGATCGGCCATCTGCATCTTCGCTTCGCCGAAAAACGTCCGCTGGTAGAACCAGAGCATGTAGCAGGCCGACAACACCACACCCAGCGCGGCAAATGCCGCCCACCAGATGTTCGCCTGCGCCGCACCCTGCAAAATCAAAAACTCGCCGACAAAGTTATTGAGCAATGGGAGCCCAATCGAAGCCAGCGTCGCGACCAAAAAAACCGCCGCAAAGTTCGGAGCCGGCGTCGCAATTCCGCCGAAATCGACGATCTCCAGCGACTTGTTCCGCTCCTCCAGGTAGCCGATCAGAATGAAGAGCGCGCCGGTCGAAATAGCATGACACAGCATCTGATAAACCGCCCCGTCCAAGCCAAACTGATTCCCTGAAAAAAGCCCGAGGACGACGAAGCCCAAATGGCTGATCGAAGAGTAAGCCACCAACCGTTTCATGTTCGGCTGCACGAGCGCAACCAGCGCCCCGTAGACAATTCCGATGATGGCGAGGGTCACGATCCACGGCGCGCAATCGTGCGAAGCCCGCGGGAACAGATTCAGGTTGAAGCGAAGCAGGCTATAAGTGCCCATTTTCGATAGCACCGCCGCCATCAGCAGCGTGGCCCCGGTCGGCGCCTCGGCGTAAGCATCGGGCAACCAAGTATGAAGCGGAAAAATCGGAACCTTCACGGCAAAGGCGAGGAAGAACGCCAAAAACAGAGCCAACTCCTCGGTCTGGCTGAAGCTAATCTTGCCCATTTCCATCTGCAATAGAATCGCCGGCAGGTCGAAGGTCCCGGCCTTCGTGTAGATAAACAGGATCGCCACCAACATCAGCATCGACCCCGCCATCGTGTAGACGAAAAATTTCGTGGCCGCGTAGATCCGATTCGGACCACCCCAGACGCCGATCAGGAAATACATCGGCACCAGCACGACTTCCCAGAAGACGTAGTACAGGAACAGGTCGAGCGAGGAAAACACCCCGATCAGCCCGAACTCCAGCAGCAGAAGATAGGCAAAAAACTCCTTCGGCCGATGCAGAATCGTACGCTGCGAGAGGTATGCGGCAACGGGGACGAGGAAGGTCGTCAGAATGACAAGCCAGAGGCTGGTCGCATCCAGGCCGATGTGAAAGCGGATCGCCGGCGTATCGATCCAAGCAGTATCGGTAACCCAACTCATTGCCGCCGGGCGCAGTTGAACCGTACCGATCAGCAACAGCGAAACGCCGAAAATAAGAAGCGAAAACACCAAGACGAAGCGTTTGGTCACCGCAGCCGGCAACACCAGCGCCGCCACAAAACCGAGCAACGGCAGAAACAGAAGCACCGCGAGGATGTTCATCGGGCACCTCCTAACAGCGCAAAGGCCGAGAAAATGGAGACGGCTCCCAACACAACCCAAGCCGCATAATTCCGCACTATACCGCCCTGCAGCAACCGGAAGAGACGCCCCAAACCCATCGCGCCACTCACCGCGCCGTGCACCATCCCTTCATCGATCACCCCTTGATCAAAAACCCGCCACAGGAAGTGGCGCGAGGTCCGAGTGATGGGATGGACAAGGGCCGCATCGTAGGTTTCATCGACGAAGTACTTGTTGTAGACCAAGTTGTAGAGGCCCGAAAAAGAACTCGCAAAAGCATCCCCTAGCCCGGGGCTAACGATGTAGAAGAAGTAGCTGAATCCGATCCCGACCAGGCCGGCGATGGAACCCATGATTTCCAGCGAAATATCGTGGCCATGCGCCTGCGCCGGAAGCACGTTTTCCAGGAAGTGGGGGACGTTGAAGACAAACCCGCCAACCACCGAGAGCACCGCAAGAGCCGCCAGCGGCCCCCACATGATCACCGGCGATTCGTGCGGGTGCGCACGTCCCTTATACTCACCAAAAAACGTCAGGAAAATGGTCCGGAACACGTAGAAGGCCGTCATCATCGCCGTCAGCACCGCCACCCAGAACATCCACGGCGAGTGGGCGTAAACGGAAGCCAAAATGGCTTCCTTCGAATACCAACCCGAGAAAAACGGGAAGCCTGCGATGGCCAGCGCGCCCATCAGCAGCGTGAAAAACGTGATCGGCAACTTGCCCCGCAATCCGCCCATCTGCCGCATGTCCTGCTCGCCATCCAGGGCATGAATGACAGAACCGGAACCGAGAAACAGCAGCGCCTTAAAGAACGCGTGAGTGACCAAGTGGAACACCGCGGCGGCATAAGCCCCGGAGCCGACTGCCAGGAACATGAAGCCCAACTGCGAGACGGTCGAGTAAGCGTAAACCTTCTTGATGTCGTTCTGTACAAGGCCGATCGTCGCGGCGAAGAAGGCGGTAGCCAAGCCGATGTAGGCGATCGTGTCCTTCGCAATCGGGGCGTGTTCAAACAGCGCCGAAGCGCGGCAGCACAAGTACACGCCAGCGGTGACCATCGTCGCCGCATGGATCAAAGCCGAAACCGGCGTCGGGCCTTCCATCGCGTCCGGCAGCCACGTGTAGAGCGGAATCTGCGCCGACTTGCCGGCCGCGCCCAGCAGCAGCAACAAGCAGATCGTGGTCAGAATGCCAATCGAAAGCTCGACCGGCATGCCCTTTACCTTGGCCGCGACGGTCTGAAAGTCGAGCGAGCCAAACGTATTAATCAGCAGCAGCATCGCCAGCATTACGCCGAAATCGCCGATGCGGTTGACGATGAACGCCTTCTTGCCCGCGTCGGTCGCCGACTGCTTCAGGAAGTAGAAACCGATCAGCAGATACGAGCAGAGGCCCACCCCTTCCCAGCCGACAAACAGCAGCAGGAAGTTGCCGGACATCACGAGCACCAGCATGAAGAACATGAACAGGTTCAGATACGTGAAAAATCGATAGTACCCGCCCTCATGTGACATATAGCTGGTGGCGTAAATGTGGATCAGCGTCCCGATGCCGGTTACGACCAGCAGCATGACGGCCGATAGGCGATCGATCACGAGGTCGACGCTGAGCTGAAACGTGCCGGACGAGATCCAAGTGAAATAGGTTTCGCGGATCTCAGTCTCCAGCGGCATCGCACCGCTGAGAACGTTAAGCACCCAAAGGAACGACAGAAGAACGCTGCCCACGGCGATAGCGGACTGGAGGCCTTGGCTCGAACGACGACCGGTCAGGCCGTTCAACACGGCGCCGAGCAGGGGAAAGATGGGGATAAGCCAAAGTTGCATTGGGGATTAGTTTTTGAGCGAGTCGATCTCGTCGATTTGAAGCGTACCGCGGTTGCGGAAGATGGTCAGAATAATCGCTAGGCCTACCGCCGCTTCCGCCGCGGCGACCACCATGACGAAGAAGCTGTAGATTTGGCCGTCGACCTTTCCGAACTGGTAAGAGAAGGTGACGAAGCTGAGGTTGACTGCATTGAGCATCAGCTCAATGCACATATAAATCGTGATGATATTCTTGCGAAATAGGAAACCGCAGGCCCCAATCGCGAACAAAATCGCGGAAAGGAGCAAATAAGCGTTCAGCGGAACAGTCGCCGTGAAGAAGCCGGACGGAAGTAGTTGGGACATTAGTCGATCTCCTTACGGGCCAGGACGACAGCGCCGGCGATAGCGACGAGTATCAGGATCGAGGTGACTTCAAAAGGCAGTAGATACTGCGTAAACAACGTCCAGCCGACCTCACGCGGGCCGCCGCCGGTGAACGCCCCGAACTTTACCGCTTTCGCGTTCGACATCGACTGCGTAATCACGTAGCTGGCGAAAACCAGCAGCGCCGCGGTGAGCGGCAGACCCAGAAACTGAGCCAACCCGGCCTTGCGGCTTTCGCGCTCCGCCCCGGCGTTCAGCAACATTATGACGAAGACGAAGAGCACCATGATGGCTCCCGAGTAAACCACCAACTGCGCGGCGGCTATGAACTCAGCGCCCAGCAGCAGGAACAACACCGAGAGAGCAACCATGACCGAAACGAGCGAGAGAGCGCTCGAAATGGGGTGTTTTTGAACAACGAGACTGACCGCGCCGACGATGGCGACGAGTGCAAAAAAGGTGAAGAGAAGGACGTCCATGTTAGTTCGATTTCAGCGCGACGATGAACGCAGTCACCAGAAGATTCAAGAGTGCCGCCGGGAACAAAAACAGCCAGGCGAAGCGCATCAGTTGGTCGTAGCGGAACCGCGGCACCGTGCCCCGGACCCAAATGAAGAAGAAAATCAGGAAGCCCGCTTTCGAAGCGAACCAGAACAACGGCTGCGCCAGATCCTTCACGACCGGTACCTGGAACATCAGGCCCAGACCGAGAATCATTGCGCCGATCACTCCCATCGACAGCCGGTCCGACGGACGAGACGGGTTCAGGGCGTGATAGAACAGCACCCCGGCAAAAAACAAACAGACCAGCGTCGGGATGAACTGACCACCCAGTTCGTTGGGAATAATGGGATGCCAACCGCCCAGAAACAGCGTCGTCGCCACCGAACAGGCCGTGATGATGTTGCAATATTCGGCCATGAAAAAGGCCGCGAACTTCATCGAGCTGTACTCGGTGTTGTAGCCGCTGACGAGTTCGTTTTCGGCCTCCGGAAGGTCGAACGGAATTCGGTTCGTTTCGGCAAACGCGCAGATCAAGTAGATGATGAAGCTGAAGATCTGCAATCCGCCGCCAAGTACGTTCCAGTTCGGCAGAATGCCGAACGTGTATCCGGCCTGCGCGTTCACAATCTCCCGCAAGTTCAGCGTATTGACGATCAGCAGCGGCGAGGCGATCGCCAACGCCATCGGCAGTTCATAGGCGATCATCTGCGCTGAACTCCGCAAGCCGCCAAGCAGCGAGTACTTGTTATTCGAACTCCACCCGGCCAACGCAATGCCGTAGACACCCATGCCGGTCAAGCCCAAAATCAGCAACAGGCCGATCGAGATATCCGCCTGACCCATGTTCGTCTTGATGCCGAAGACTTCGACGACCGGGCCGATCGGGATCACCGAGATCGCCGTGACGGCGAACATCAGCGCCAGCCACGGAGCCAGCCAGTAGTAGAACTTGTTGACGTAGCTCGGAATGAAGTCTTCCTTCGTCAGCAGTTTGATCGCGTCAGCAATAGGCTGCAAAAGCCCATGCGGCCCAACGCGGGAAGGGCCGATGCGGAGTTGTACGTGGGCGAGGACTTTGCGTTCGATCCACACCAAATAGGCGAGGGTCCCGAGTAGCACGGGGGCGACGATGGCCGTCTTCAGAATCGATAGGAGGATAAAGTCCATTAGCGGTAGAGGGCTCCGGGTTTTTCGAGCACTTCGTTGAGGATCTTTGAGTATCGCGTAAGCGAGCCGGTCGTGAAAAGGGTGTCGCGGGCACTGGAAATGTTACCCGGCACCGTACTCGCCGGAACACGACCGTTCACCGGATGCGTTTGCGCCGCACCACCAGTGAGAATGATCGGCATCGGCAACTGGCTATAACCGGGCACCGTCGCCGCGATTTCGGCAAAAATCGTATCGGCATCGACAGCACCGAGGCTGACGCCCATGCCGCGGGCGAGCAGGCCGATGATCGCGAGGTCAGCCTTCGACCCTACCGTCTCAATGCCCCTCTTGACCCGCTGCACTTGACCACAAACGTTGGTCACTGTGCCATTCTTTTCGTAGGCCGATCCGGCTGGCAGCACGACGTCGGCTCGCTCGGCCGTCTCGGTCCGGAACAGGTCCTGCACCACGACGAAAGCGCCTTTACTCGCGAGCGTTTTGCCGCCCTTCAGCGGATTCGCCCCGACCACCCAGAGGGCGGAAAGGTCCGTCGCGTCCAGCATCTGCTGCAAGTTCAAACCCGGAGCGGTCGCGTGGTAGCCGGGACCGAGGTCGGGCAGCACGCCCATGTCCATCGCGCCGCGCGAGTTGGCGTAGTCAACCAGGCAAACGTACTTCACCGGAATGCCAAGCGACTCGCCGAAGGCAACCAGTTGACGAACCTTTTCGCCCTGAATCGAATCGCCAAACAGGATGACGAGATCGCCCGCCTTGGCTAGCTCATCGCGCAGAGACGCGACCGCGGCGATCGAATCGCTCTCGGCCGCCCGCAGGAACTTTCGCGCAATTTTATCTTCGCGCACCGGCCCCGGGGTGACCGCATAAACTGCCGCCTTATGATGCCGAAAGTTAGCACGAACCTTGTTTGCCAGCAGCGGATGCTGCTGCGAAAGGTCGGTCGCCACGACGAGCACGGCCTTAGCCGTGTAAACCTCTTCGACCGTCCCCAACTGGCCGGTCTTGCCGCTCAGCGAGTCCACCAAAGTCACGACGTCTCCGGAGCGATGATGATCAATATTCGCCGTGCCCAGCGCCGTACGGGCAAACTTCTGCAGCAGGTAGTTTTCTTCGTTGGTCGTCCGCGTCGAGCCGATCACCCCGAACCTGGGTCCGGCGAGGGCCTTGAACTTCTCGGCCACCAGCTTCAACGCCCGGCTCCAACTGGCTTCTTCGAGCACCCCTTCCGCATTCCGAATCAGCGGCGTCTGCAGCCGTTCCGGATGGTGGTTGAAGTCGAACGCGTAGCGGCCCTTTACACAGAGAAACTCGCCGTTGATGCCGCTGCGGTCTCGGTTATTGCCGCGGACGATTTCGTTATTCCGCACGCCCAAGGTGGTCTTGCACCCGTTCGAGCAATGCGTGCAGACGGTGCCGACATGCTCCATCTCCCACGGGCGGGTCTTGTACCGGTAGATGCCGGACGTCAGCGAACCGACCGGGCAGATGTCGATACAGCTACCGCATTCGTCGCACTCAAGATGGTCTCCGTGCGAAGGGATGATCTCCGAATAAACACCGCGATTGGAGACGCCTAGGGCACCCACGCCCATGCCTTCATTGCAAACTCGCACGCAGCGGTAACAGAGAATGCAGCGCGGAGCATCATAGAAGACAACCGGGCTCCACTGCTTCTCCGGCACATGCTGTTTGGCTTCGGTAAATCGGCTCTCGCCGACCCCGTACTTAAACGTCATGTCTTGCAGTTCGCACTCGCCGCCCTTATCGCAGACCGGACAATCGAGCGGGTGGTTCGACAGCAAAAATTCGAGCGTCGTCTTGCGGGCCTTCACGACCGGCTCGGACTCGGTCCGGACGACCATGCCTTCAGCGACGGGCAGCGTACACCCGGCCATCAGCTTAGGAGCCTTTTCGACTTCGACCAGACACATGCGGCAGGCCGCTTGCAGCGACATGCCTTCGTAGTAACAAAATGCGGGGATTTCGATGCCGTTCTGCTTGGCAACTTCAATCAGGAGCGCGCCGTTTTCGGCCTGGACCGAGACCCCGTTAATGGTGACGTTGACGAGTGCCATGGTTCTCCTAGGAAATCGAAACGAGCTCGGAGGCAGCGAACGGATTCTTCGCTACATAAGCTTCAAACTCGTTCCTGTACTTCTTGACGATCGCGATCGTTGGCATCGCGGCAGCGTCCCCGAGCGGGCAGAAAGTCCGGCCCATCATGTTCGCCGCAAGGTCTCCGATCAGGTCGATGTCGCGCGTTTGTCCGTGGCCGTCGGTGACCCGTTGCAGCATCTTCTTCAGCCACGTCGTCCCTTCCCGGCAAGGGATGCACCAGCCGCAGCTTTCATGCTGATAAAAACGCATAATCCGCAAGGCGAGTTTCACCATGTCGGTCGTTTCGTCCATCACCATCAGGCCGCCGGAGCCGAGCATCGAACCAGCCTTGGCGATCGAGTCGTAATCCATCGGAATGTCGCACTCTTCGGCCTTCAACAACGGGCTCGACGAGCCGCCCGGGATGATCGCTTTGAGCTGCCGCCCCTTCCACACGCCACCGCCGATTTCGTTGACAAACTTCATCATCGGGTAGCCGATGGGAACCTCATAGACGCCGGGTTTGTTGACGTGGCCCGACATGCAGACCATGCGGGTACCGCCGCCCTTGGGCACGCCGAGGTCAGCGTAGGCCGTTCCGCCCATCCGCAAAATCGCCGGGACGGAGGAAAATGTTTCGACGTTATTGAGCAACGTCGGCGACTGAAACGCCCCGGAAATGGCCGGAAACGGAGGCCGAATCCGCGGCACGCCGCGCTTGCCTTCGAGCGATTCCAGCAGCGCCGATTCCTCACCGCACTCATAAGCGCCCGCGCCGGTATGCGTGTAGAGGTCGAACTCAAACTCGGTGCCGCAAATGTTCTTGCCCAAATACCCGTTCTTGTAGGCTTCGGCGATCGCCTTATCCATAATGGCGATCAGGTAGTTGTACTCGCCACGGATGTAGATCCAACCCTTCTTCGCGCCCACCGCAATCGCACCGAGCAGAATGCCCTCAATCAACTGATGGGGATCGTTCTGAATCAGCAGCCGGTCTTTGCAGGTGCCGGGTTCGGATTCATCGGCATTGACGACAATGTACTTCGGCTTTTCGGACGCCCGCGGAACAAAACTCCACTTCAGCCCGGTCGGGAAGCCCGCGCCGCCGCGGCCCCGCAAGTTCGAAGCTTTCACTTCGTTGATGACGTCGTCGGGGGTCATCTCCAGCGCCTTGCGCAGCGCTTTGTAGCCGTCGTGGGCGATATAGGTATCGATCGACGCGGAATTCTCCAACCCAAACCGGAAGGAGATAATGCGCGTTTCTAAAGGACTCGGTTCGTTAAACAGCTTCACTTCTGCAAACCCTCCAGGATCGTATCGAATTGATCGGTGGAGACTTCGTGATGGAAGTCGTAGTTCACCTGAATTGCCGGAGCCCAGGAACAGGCCCCCATGCATTCGACCTCTTCGAGCGAGATGCGGCCATCGGCCGAAACCTGCTTATGGCCCAAACCCAACTTGTGGCTGGCGTGGTCGTACAGTTCAGCGCCGCCGCGGAGCATACAGGCCACGTTCGTACAAACCTGGACGTGAAATTTGCCCATCGGTTTCTTGTGCAGCATGGAATAGTAGCCGACTACCTCGTCCACCTGCATCGTGCTGAGCCCTAGGCGCCGGCCGAGCTCTTCCATCATTTCCTGCGTCACCGAGCCGATTTCGTCCTGGCCGAACATCAACATCGGAATCAACGCCGCGCGCTGGCGGCCTTCCGGATAGTGCGTCACCAAATCGGTGAATTTAGCTTCCAGTTCGGGCGAAAAGGTCATCGATCACAATCTCCCAGTACGAAGTCGAGGCTACCCATCACGGCGATAGCGTCGGCAATTTGACGCTTTTCAATTAACCGGGGCAAGCCCTGCAGGTTCCCGAAACTTGGCGTCCGCATGTGCACGCGGAGCGGCTTGGCGGTGCCGTCGCTGACGACGTAATAGCCAAGTTCGCCGCGCGGCGATTCCACTACTTGGAAGACTTCGCCTTCGGGCACCGCAATGCCTTCGGTCACGATCTTAAAGTGGTAGATCAACGCTTCCATCTGCGTCTTCATCTTTTCCCGCTCCGGCAGAACGACGCGGTGCGCATCAGCGCGGGTCGGCCCTTCCGGCATGCCGTCCATAGCCTGCTGCACGATCTTCAAGCTCTCGCGCATCTCGGCCACACGAACCGAATACCGAGCATAGACGTCATTATCAGTCGACGTCGGCACAGCGAAGTCGAACTTCTCATAGCTCGAATACGGCGTCATCTTGCGGGCGTCCAGCGGAATCCCCGCGGCGCGAATCACCGGACCGGTAATGCCGATGTCCAGCATCTGCGCCACCGGAATCACCCCGATCCCCTTCGTGCGGCGCAACCAAATCGGGTTGTTGTTCAGCAACGTCTCGTATTCGTCGATTTTGCTGGGAAAATCGGCCAGAAACGCACGGGCCAACTTTTCCCAACCGCGGGGCGGATCAAGCGCCAGTCCGCCGATGCGAATGTAGCTCGTCATCAACCGCTGGCCGCTGAGCATCTCAAACAACCGAAGCAGGTCTTCTCGCTCCCGGAAGGTGAGAAAGAACATCGTCATCGCGCCCATGTCAAGCGCATGGGTACCGAGCCATACCAAGTGACTGCCGATACGGGTCAGCTCAGCCAGCAAAACACGCATCCACTGCGCTTTCGGCGGAATCTCCAGCCCAAGCAGTTTTTCCACTGCGAGCGAATAACAGAGATTGTTGGAAAGGTTGGCGAGGTAGTCGACTCGATCGGTCAGCGTAATCACCTGCTGCCAGCTCAAAGCCTCACACTGCTTCTCAATTCCGGTATGGAGATATCCGATTTCGGGACGGGCTTTTTCGATAAACTCGCCGTCCAACTCGAGCACGACGCGCAACACTCCGTGGGTCGACGGATGCTGCGGTCCCATATTCAGAGTCATGCGCCGGGTCGTTCCGGCTTCGGACTCTAGCTGCACCGCGGGCGATAGGATCGTTTCGCTCATATTTCTTAAAAAATCTCTATTGCTGCTCGCCGTAGCTGTACTTGAAGCCGTGGGTGGGGAAGTCGCGCCGCAGCGGATGGCCTTCCCAATCGTCGGGCATCATAATCCGCCTCAGGTTCGGATGGCCGGTGAAGACAACTCCGAACAGATCAAACACCTCACGTTCGTACCAATCGGCACCCGCATAGACGATGGTCGCCGAGGCGATCTCGGTCGCCACGGACGTCCGCAGCCGCAGGCGAAGATTCCGCGCGATCGACTGCAAGTGGTAGACGAGTTCGAATCGCGGATCCAACGGATAGCGGTCCACCGCCGTAACGGTCGAAAGACGGTCAAAACCCTGGTGGTATTTCAAATAAGCCAGAGTGGCGATGATTTCGGCCGGCTCGATCGTCAGGGTGATCTCATCAAACCGGGTAGTCCCATCGACGACGGCGGCGGGATGAGCAGCCACTAGGCCGGCGATCGTCTCATTCGCAAGCAACGCTTCAGACAACATGAGTGACATCCTCTTCCTTCGGCAGGGCGATCTGTTGGATTTCCAAGCCTTCAGCGTGGTTCCAATCGAGGACCCCTTTCTTCCAGATGTAGAAGAAACCGGCGAGGACCAAAACAACGAACAGAAGCATTTCGACGAAGCCGAACATCTTCAGGTCGCGATACACAACGGCCCATGGGTAAAGGAACACCGCTTCGATATCGAAGAGGATGAAGAGCATCGCCACCAAATAGAACTTCACGCTGAAGCGTTCTCGAGCGCTGCCCGTGGGCACGATGCCGCATTCGTACGGCGTGTCTTTGGCTTGATTCCGGAATTTCTTACCGAGTACGTAACCGGCGACGATAATCCCCGTCGCGTTCGTAATCGCAAACATCCACGTCAGCAGGACGGGTAGATAGGACTCTGGAAGTGACGTTGGCAACATCGGGTATTGGTGAGGGAAGGAGGGGGAGAAAACCCTTAAATCAATTATAATAACCTTAACGAGGACGAGTCAAAGAAGCGCGTTGGCCGAGGAGCCGGCAAGGCAGGAAAACTCAAACATTTATGCTTGAAATTGTTTTGAACGGCGAGCCGCGGGAGGTCCCCGAAGGCTCCACGCTGCTCGATCTTTTGGTCGTGCTGGGGATCGCCCCCACCCGCGTAGCCGTCGAACTGGACCGCTCCATTATCAAGCCGGCGCGGTGGCCCGAGACCACCCTGGCCCCGGGCGCCAAGGTGGAGATCGTGCATTTTGTGGGCGGCGGCAAGAATTAATTTTGCTTCACGAGTTGGGCCATCGCCTCGGCCACCACCTCGCCACAGCGATAGTCCGGATGGTCGGTGGGCTCAAACGCCTTCACGGCAGCCACCTCGTCCACCTGTCGGAGCATCGACCGTAGCTTTCTTTCCGAAACGCCTACGGACTCCTCCCAGCGGATCTCGCCTCCGTCGGCCAGGCCCTCCTGAATCTCGACAATTTCGCGAATTCCGCGGAAGGCAATCGTCACTTTCCGCCCGTCCGGGTTCAAATATTCGTCGGCCGCCTCGGCTCCGAATTCGGTGGCGCGGGCGTAAGCGTGTTCCCCGTCCTTAGCCTGCAGCAGGCGCGTGTTGACGTGGACTACGTTGCGTGGGTCGCCCTCCACGCGGATCTCGAGAACCTCTTCGGCCAAGTACCAGCCGTGGTCTTTTTTTAGACGCATGCTTCCATTGTCTGATATAACTGCTGCCATGTTGCTTTTTGCTGCCGCCACGATTTTGCTCCGACTGACCGATGGGACGACGGTCGAAGGTCCCGCCTCTTTTTCGGTGGGAGGAAACGCCCTTGCGAAGATTTTGTCTTTTCACAGCGCGGCCCCAGCCACGCCCGCCGAGGCAAGCCTGATCAAGGACGCGTTGGCGATTGTCCGGGCGGATAAGGATCGCACCGGTCGAGACGCCGCGGTGGAGCAGTTGGTCGGGATCGGGCTACCCGTTCTGACGCCGCTGCTCGACCTTTACAAGGACACCGACCAGCATGAACCGCGTCCGCTGTACCGACTATTTGAACGGATCATACCCAGCGGTGCCGATGGGCTCGACCGCTCGCTCGGGCTGCTCCGTTTGCAGAACGGGCAGATGCTCCGTATCGCGACGCCGATCGGCTCGGTGAAGGTTGGCCAGCGGGAGATCCCCTGGAGCAGCGTGCGGGCGATGGCCGTGCTGCAAAAGAGAATCGTGAAACGGATCGTAGCGCATTCGATTCGGCATTCGACGCAGATTGAGTATCTCGACACCGGCATTGAACTCGCCACAGGTTCCCGGCTCACGGCCACCGCCAGCGGCTTCACCCGTCTGTCGTGGAAAGACGACGGCTGGGCCACCGATCCGAACGGATTGACTAAGCCCGGCAGCCCGGCGTACAAAACGAACCTGGTCGACGGACATCCGTTCGGAGCGCTCGTCGGAAGAATGGGCGCTAAGGGCGCGACGTTCGCCGTTGGCAAGTCGTACGTCGATAAGGCACCGGGAGCGGGGCGCCTGGGGTTAGCAATCAACGACAACAAACATTGGCAGAATAACCTCGGCACCTATACCGTTCAACTGACGGCATCGGCGGCTTACGACTGGGGCGATGGTCAGTAATTTTCCGTCTTTCGAAATATTTCCAGCAAGCAGACGCTCGGTTTATCTAAAATAACGAGTGTATCTGCAGTTTCGAACTTCGGCAGCAGTAACGATCATAGGCCTGACCTTATGGTTGACGGCCTGTGGGCCAAAAGCCCCCGAGGCGGCCCCAAAAGAGGAAAAACCGGCGGGATTCGTGGTACCGGCCAACCCCTACGCCGACGATGCCGCCCGGTTCCTGGCCGGTATGCCGGGTCGGACAGAAAGCCCGCTAAAAAAACGAGAGGACGAAAAGCAGTGGGTGGCGCATGCCGCCGCCTTTGATGCCGCATTTGCTCGCTGGGCCACGGTGAGGCAGCCGCCGATTTCGATTTTCCAAGCCAGCGAGTTGTCCGGAACGGAGATCGAATCGGCGACCGCGTTTTACCCGTTCGGCGGGCCTGACGTGGTTCACCTCTTGACCTTTTACCCCAAGAACCCCGTGTATATCATGGTGGGCTTGGAACCGCCCGGCACCCTGCCCACGGAAAAACGGCTGAGTTCGGCGGCGCTTGAAGCCCAGCTGCCGGAGGTCCGACGGACGCTGTTCGACGTCCTGGGAAAAAGCTTCTTCATCACGAAAGAGATGGACAAGCAACTACGGGGGCAAGTCACCGATGGCTTATTGCCCATCATGCTCGTGCAACTTGTCCGTTCGGGGGCGAAGATCCTGGGAACCGCGCCGATTATGCTCGACCCGAAGGGCACCGTCGTCGCGCGCGACGAGTCGCTGAAGGATCAGGTGAACCGCGGCGTCGCGATCGATTACGTCATGAAGTCAGAAACGAACTCGCATCGAGTCTACTTCTTCTCGATCAACCTGGGCGACTCCAGATTCGCTGCCAACGAGAGCTTTAAGGCGTTTCTGGGCCAGCAAGCGCGCATTGTCAGCATGTTCAAATCGACGTCCTACATGCCGCATCGGGCGGACTTCTCGGCGATCCGGGAACAGGTCTTACAACGGAGTACGGCAGTCGTACAAGACGATTCAGGCATTCCGTTCAAGTACTATAACCCGGCCAAATGGAACCGCCAACTCTATGGCCAGTATTCCAAGCCCTATGGCTCGTTCCGGAATCTCGTGCAGCCCGATTTGCAGACGGCGTTCGCGGATAATGCATCCGTCAAGCCGCTGGCGTTCAACATTGGATACGGTTTCAACCGCATCCCCTCCAACCTTCTCATCGCCCGCAAGAAACCATAAACCTATGGCTCGGATGCGCCTGCGGGCTGAGAACAACCGCTTGAAGATCGAGCACTCCATTATCGACGGAGTGCGAGGGATGCTCGAGCGATTGTTGCGCGAGCACCCCGATGACGTGATCCGCTCCGTCGTGCCCGGCCGGATTTCGAAAGTCCGGGATGCGCGAGGGACGTTGAAAGTGCACATTACGGTGCCGGTCACGAATGGATGGAAGGCGATCGCCCTGAGCGCCGGGGCGAGGCAGGAGCTATTCATCAGCACCACCCTTTCGCAGGTGGAGCTGATGGCCGCACTGCAGCGTGCCGCGTCGGGATGAAGCAGCACTGGCTGCTGTGCGAGTTGATCCTGCTGGGTTCGATCCGCATTGCTTCGACCTGGTAGCACTTTAGCGCCACCGTCGACGAGCCATCGCATTCGGCTTGCGGCATGGAGTGGCGGGCGGACCACAGGTCCACCTGTGAGTATCATCATCCACCGCTCTCGCGCATCGCCCTAGCTTGGGGGCCGTATCTGGCCGGAGCCCGTTCGAATAGCTCCGAGAACATGGCGGAGGAAGGCCGAGCAATCCTTCGCTATGGCGGCCTTTACTGGCGGAATTTGACGTTCGCGCGAGCGGGCATTCGGCCCTTCTACTGGCTCGCCTGCTGAGCCGTTTGGTCGTTCGGCAGACGGCTCAGCAGGCGATGGAACAGGCCTAGCCGGAGCAGCAATATTCAGCATGTTGCCCGCTATCCTGGGCCATGCGGGGTTGTCGACGACGGATATGGCGGGAGTCGCGACGTTCGCCTGGGCGCTGGAGCGATTGCACGCCTGGTTCATGGTGCCGTCGCGGTGCGGGCTTGCCTGGGTCCGGCTGGCCTCGGCGCCCCCCAGAAATTGACCACCTCTGCTCGAATAGACTTGACCAGATCCTTCGAAACTTACCGCCTCTAACCCTCGATACTGCGATCACTTAGAAAAATCGCCGGGGATCCGTTCCCCCATCCCCCCCCGGGCCGGGTACGCAAGCAAATCGCGGACGACACCGTCAGCCGCTGCCAAAATCGCTCGGGTACCGAACCATTTTCATCCTTCGCTTGTGTTGCACCACAAGCCCAACATAAGGATCCACAAACTGATCATGCCCCCGGGCGGGACCTTCATCTTCCGTGCCGCTGGCGCGTATATCGTTGAATTCGGTTTAGGCACCGGCGTTCTGCCTGCCGGGCCAGACCAAGCGCCACAAGCCCATGCTCCGTCGGAGAGGCAGCGCCGTCGGGGCCGGTTGGTGGTAAAGTTTTGGCGAACAGGGCTGGTCAATTCTTAGCGAGTGCCGAACGGCTGGCGTCCGGGTTGGCCTTGGCGTTGGTTGTGTTGTCAGCGACTTATCGGTTCGTTTTCGATACAAGCGATATCCGGCTCCCGCAGGAAAAACCCCCAGGAGCAGCTCAAGAACCGATCAAGCAGGCCGTCCGACTCCTGCTTGGGGGCCCCGCCGTCGCAGGAATACTCGAAGAGCAGGCGCACAAAAAGGACGGTCACGCGAGCCATCTCACGGGGCGCGTTAATGAGTTCGGCGATTAGCGATTCTTCCCGGTGGCGTTGTGCCTATTGCCGTTGGCGTCGATTTTACCGGCGGGAATCAATATCGGCGTCCGCCACGCGATGGCTGTTTATGTTTCGCTGTCGGTTGCGGCGGGTTGGGCGCTGATCCATACGGCGCGGTGGATCACCTTTCCCTTCGCCGTTTGGCTCGTCGTAGCCTCGGCCTTAGCGCATCCGGACGACCTCGCTTCTTTGAACCAAGCCGCTCGGCCAGACCCGGCGTGGTTTCTGGCCGACAGCGATTTGGACTGGGGCCAGGATCTCCCTTCGCCCGTGCAGTTGATGGACCGACGGGGCATTGCAACGTCCCGCGTGGCGTATTTTCCAGCGATTGTATCCGGGGCGGTTTACGATCGGGCTGGCTGATCGGATGCCCCGTCCGGGCTACCTGGCGGTCAGCGTGAATCAGCTGGAACCGATCGCCCGGCATGCGAGGCAGAGGGGGGGGAAAGCGATCCGTGGCATTGGCTGCGGCCGATCCCGGATCTCGAACGGGCCGGTCGCGCCATTGTTGTCTACATGGTTCCCTATGGTACGCAGCAGTATGGTTTGCTCGTGGTGCTGGTCCTGCTCGGCTCCCTGCGGATCGCCGCCACTTGGTCCCACTTAAACGCGACCTACCACGAGCCGCTTCACGTCGCTTGCGGGTGCAGCGGTGGGCGGAGAAACACCGGATCCTGGCGGGTCTGGAGCCCTATCTGGCGGGCGTTCGACCGGGAGGCCACGGCGATTCGGTGGCCGAAACGAAGTTCGTGCTGTACGAACGGGGGCGCTATTGGCGGCATCTTCACCGTGGCGCGCGCGGGAGTCGCGGCGGCAGGAGTTTTCAGCCTGCGGCCCCCGGCCCCGGGCCATGCGGTACTGACGACTCCGTTCAGTAATTTGCTGTTCGTGGCGCTGGCGGTAGGGCCACTGGTAGTGTTGTATCGCCACGGCTGTTCAGCGTCGTATTGGGCCGGTTGATCCTGTCGAGCACGTCCCGATTCGCCAACGAGTTCCCGAGCAGCGAGCCAACCACGCAGCCGAGGCGGATCGCAGCCCGGGCAGGGGGTCTGCGGACGCTTCTTGACCCGGGGGAGCAGGGCAGCGAGGAGACCCAAAAGCACAACCAGGAGGGCTATTTCAGCCTGTGTTGGGGGCACTTCCACGTGGGCGGCGATTGGCGGTTTTTCCCTGTCGCGCTGGCGGTTTACGTTTTTTTCTGGTGGGCGGCGGGGTGGGCGATCGTTCATGCCAGCCGCTGGCTGACGATGGCGCTCTCGGTTTGGCGGAGAGCGATCTGGGCTGGGGCCAGAAGTTGGCTTCGCTCGTGCGAGTGATGAACCGGACAGGGATCGCGACCTGTCGGTTGACGTATTTCGGAACAGCCGAAAGCAACCAGCTTTATCCCGGCGCTTTCGGGACGTGTCGCGGTGGGAAGAGACAAGCCATGGCTGCGTAGCGGTCAGCGTGCGAACTTTGGCTTTGGCCTCTCGCTACGCCTTGCAGAAAGGCGTAGGCGGCCCATAGCATTGGATCCGGCAGGTGCCGGATCGCGAACGCGCCGACCAGTCGATTGTCGTCTACGACGTTCCCTAAGCCGGGCCGAAGAGACGAATCATCGGACGACGGCGGCGATCGAGAAAGACACGGCTGGGGCGTTCGCGTAATGCGGCATCGGCTGCGGCGCGGACTCCGGTGAAGTACGGTGGGCCGTCGGCCCATTCGAGCAAACAGGCTTGGGGGTCGGCGGCCCGAGCGGCGGCCCGGGCCCGCTGCTCCGGAGGAAGATCGGCCCGCCACCAGTCGTCAGCGGCCATCTGCACGCGATAGCGACCACGGCCGAGCGCGATGAGGTTGTCGGTGAAACCCCAGTCCAGGGCGAAGACGCCACCGGGGCAGGCGCCGGGTCGGGCTAGATCGAGGGCTACTTGCGTCGTGACGTCGGTCCATTCCCGGCGCGGGCCATGGGCGGCGGCCTGGAAATAAGGGATCCAAGCGGTGAGCTGGGAATAGGCGAGGAAGGCTCCAGCGATGGCGACGGCCCAACGGGGCTGCGGCAGCGCGGCCAGCGTCGAGCAGGCGGCGGCCGCCAGCAGCGGCCACACAAGCAGGTGATGGTGGATCGAGCCGCCCGCGCCGCCGGTCAGCATCATAGCGCCGAGCGCGAAGGCAGTGGCGGCCCAGAAGAAAGCCGGTAGGCGACGGCGCAAGGCCAAACCGGCCACGGCCAGCAGCGCCACACTCCCCACGATGCCGTAGAGCGCGGGTGGAGGGTCAACCGGAAACAGCAGCCCCAGCATGGCCGAGCCGTCGAGGGAGTGGCGCGCCGCTAGCACTTTGGGCCAGAGTTCGGCCGGGGCGAGTTCGGTGCGCAGATCGCCCATCGCGCGGGGAACCATCCAGCGGAAATAGAGGTACGGCGAGGCACCGAGCAGGAAACCAACCAATGCACGCCAATGGAAAAAATCGCGCAGGCGGGCCGGGTAGAACATCGCCGCCGAAGCAACTACGGCGGCAAGGACCCAGATGGCAACTGCTTTGTCCCAAACCATGAGACCCGCCAGCAGACCCGACCAGAGGAGCGAGTTCCGGCTGACGGCATAAAGCAGCAGCGTGCTGAGCAGCAGTTGGAGACCGACCGGCCCCCAATCCATCACGATCGGCAAGACGAAAAGAGGATGGGCGATGAAGAGGATCGCCGTGAGGGCGACGGCCGAAACGGAGCCGAACCCAAGCCAGAAGCGCAGCGACAGACCAGCGATGGCGACGAGGGCAAACAGCAAAGGCAGCCGAACCGCGAAGGGGCTGAGCGAGACGAGTTTGAGATATGGAACGTAGAGCGCCGCCTTGAGGGTGCCCACATAAGCCATGGTCATCAGCGCGACTTTGCCCTGGAACATCGATAAGGCGCACCCGGCCGGATCGTCAATCGCCTTGAGGAAGAGGGCTTCATCCTGGTGAAGACCGCACCAACCGGCGACGACCCAGCCGAGAACGAACAGGCTGAGCAGGCTGGCCGCGCCAACAAATCGCATAACCCAGGATAGCGCTCGGGATAGCAACGGCGGTTGGTACACTACGGTGAGTATTTTTGTTTGAGGTAGCGTTTGGTCTTTCGATTCTTTTTCTCCGTCCTTCTCTCCATCCCTGCACTTTCCGCCCAAGATATCTTGCAGCGTTACTTCGAAGCGAACGGACGTCAAGCGGACCAGACGCGCGATTTGCAGATGGAGATGGACTTCGATGCTCGCCTGCCGAAGCTGGGCAAAGTGGGCCATCTCACTGGTGTTCGCTACGTGGCGAAGAACGGACACGTGGCGTTCGCCGTAAAGTCCATCACGGGCGACGATACGATAAAAAAACACGTGATCGCCCGGTATCTAGCCGGGGAGCAAGAGAACAGTATGAAGCCGATTGACGCAGGCATCAACGATCAGAACTACAAGTTTAAATTTAAGCGAATGGCCGAACAGGAAGGGCGTCGGGTGCATGTATTCGAAGTGGCACCGCGAAAAAAGCGCGTGGGCATATTCAAGGGGGAGCTTTGGATCGACGAGGAGCTGGCATTACCAATTCGAGAAGGGGGGGAGTTTTCGAAATCTCCGTCGCCAGTCTTCCTGAAGAAGGTGTCGTTCACTCGCTACTACTCCGTCCATGAAGGCGTAGCGCTGCCGACTCGGGTCGAGTCGGTGATTGAGACCAGAATTGTGGGCAAAGCGGAACTCCTGATCAACTATTCGAATTTCAAGCCGGGCGGAGAGCCCCCCCCCCGCTGAAGTGGCTGTAGCGACCAATCACTGATCCGCTCCGACTGTTTACTCGACGACAGTTGTTATTCGGGTGCCGGTTGCCGTACTGTTGGAATTAGGTTCTATGCGCACGCTTTTTTTAAATCCTCCCTCTTTTGAAGGGTTCGACGGTGGTGCCAGTTCGCGCTGGCCTGCGACGCGTGAGATCGAGTCGTACTGGTATCCCGTTTGGCTCTGTTACCCCGCGGGCATGTTGCCCGACAGCAAAGTGGTGGATGCTCCTCCGCACGGCATTTCGATTGAACAAACGGTCGAGATGGCGAAAGAGTTTGAGCTGTTGGTTTTGTTCACCTCAACGCCTGGCTTCCACGTTGACGTGCAGATGGCCGAGATGATGAAGGACCTCAACCCGAAGTTGAAAGTCGCCTTCGTCGGGCCGCCAGTTACCGTTGAACCGGAAAAATCTTTGCGCATCGCTCCGGCGATCGACTTCATTGTCCGGAAAGAGTTTGACCACGCGATTGTGGCTTATGCGACGGGCACTCCGCTGGAGGAGATTCCGTCGGTTTCGTTTCGGCGTCCCGATGGTTCGTTCATGCACAACCCCGACGGGGCGGTGATCGAGAATCTCGACGCGTTGCCGTGGGCGTCGAAAGTCTATAAACGCGATTTGGATTTCCGCCGGTATAACGTGCCGTTTCTGCACAACCCGTACGTGGCGTTGTATACCTCGCGGGGCTGTCCGGCTCAGTGTACGTTCTGCTTATGGCCGCAGACGCATTCGGGTCACCGGTGGCGGTTACGTTCCGTTGATGACGTGGTCAATGAAGTCCGTTGGGTGAAGGATAACTTCCCCGGGCTGAAGGAAGTCTTCTTCGACGATGACACCTTCAACTACCAGAAAGCCCGGACGATTGCTCTTTGTAACGAGTTGGGGAAGGTGGGGATCACGTGGTCCTGCACGTCTCGCGTTACGACCGACTTCGATACGTTGAAGGCGATGAAAGACGCCGGCGGCCGGTTAATGATTGTCGGCTACGAGTCGGGCGATCAGCAGATTCTGAAGAACATCAAGAAGGGCGCGACGATCGATATGGCGCGCCGGTTCACCGCCAACGCCCATAAACTGGGGTTGACGATTCACGCTGACTTCATCGTGGGCTTGCCCGGCGAGACGCGGGATTCGATTCGGAATACGATCAACTTCGCCAAGGAATTGGACTGCGAAACGATCCAGGTTTCGCTGGCGCATCCTTACCCCGGGACCGAGTTCTTCGATTACGTGAAGAAGAACAACCTGATCACGCTGGACGCGATGACCGACGAGATGGGCCATCAGTTGCCGAACATCATCTATCCCGGCCTGGACCGCGGTGAATTGGTGGAGTCGGTCGAACGGTTCTATAGCGAATACTACTTCCGGCCGAAAGCGGCTTGGCGGATCGTGCGGAAGTCGATTTTCGACTCGACCGAACGGAAGCGGCTCTACAAGGAAGCCCGTGAATATATGGCGCTGCGGAGTAAGCGGAAGCGGTTCGTTAAAGAACAAAAAGAAGCCTCGCTCGCCGGTGTCAAGTAATCGGCTAGTCCGGAAGACGCGCCTGTTCGCCGCGATCGTCGTCGTGACGAATGTGCTGGGGAATTTCGCGCTCAGTTGGGGCATGAAACATGGGGCTGCGCTCGACGGCAGCCCCCTTTCTTTTGTGCTGGTGGTATTCAACCCGTGGGTGCTCATCGGGATTGGCCTGCTGGCGGGTTGGGTGCTGTCGCGGATGGCGCTCTTGAGTTGGGCGGATTTGAGCTACGTTATACCGGTGACCTCGGTGGGCTTCGTTTTGAATGCCATCATGGGGGCGGTGTTTCTGGACGAAAAGATCAGCGCGCTGCGGTGGGCGGGAACCGTCTGCATTGTGGGTGGTACCGTGCTGGTGGGCCTGACGGCGCCGAAGACGGAACCATGAACGCCTGGATGTACGTGGCGATCATTGTGATTTCGACCGTGGCCAGCGACTTGTTGCAGAGCTGGGAGATGAAGCGGCAGGGGGAGATGACCAATTTCGGAATTGGCCATTTGCTGAAGACTCTGCTGTCGAAGCTGCCGCTGATCGTGTCGGTCGTCTTTCTGGCGGTCTCATTTTACGCATTTCTGGCCCTGTTGCAGGTGGCCGATTTGAGCTTCGCGGTGCCGGCGACGGCGCTGAGTTTGGTGGCCGAAACGATTTTGGCGCGCTTGCTGCTGAAGGAGAAGGTAACCGCCGCGCGCTGGGCCGGCACGGCGCTGGTCACGTGCGGCGTCTACCTATTGGCCCTCTAATGGAATACGTCCTGTGGGTTCCGCTGGCCTATCAACTGATCGCCTTGCTCGCCAGCATCAAGCGCCTTTTTCAGACCGATCCGGCGCCGACGGCGTTTCCGCCGATTTCGATTCTGAAGCCGGTTTACGGGACCGATCCGGGGTTTTACGCGGCGATCCGGTCCCATGCCACGCAGGACTACCCGCACTTTGAGATTCTGTTTTCGGTGGCGAGTCCGGACGATCCGGCGATCCCGGAGATTCATAGGCTGATCGCCGAGTTTCCGGAACGGCGGATTCGGCTGCTGGAAAGGGAGACGATGACGCCGAATCGGAAGGTGGGCGCATTGATCGATCTGGCGAAGGCGGCGCAGTTCGACGTGCTGCTCGTCAACGACGGCGACATTCTGGCCCCGCCGCGGTATCTGCGGACGATTATGGGCGGGTTGGAGCAACCGGGCGTGGGGTTGGTGACGGCGTTGTATCGCGGGCGGGCGGAGCATGTGGCGGGGATGATGGAAGCTTTGGGGGTGGCCACCGATTTTGCACCGAGTGCGTTGGTGGCGCCGCTCGTGGGAGTGGCCGAGTTTGCGATGGGGTCGACGCTGCTATTGCGGCGGGCGGATTTGGAAGCGCTGGGCGGGTTCGAGATTTTGGCGGACAAGATTGCGGACGACTATCAACTGGGGCTGGAGGTGAGCAAGTTGGGGAAGCGGATCCACTTGAGCACGGCTGTAGTGGAGACGAGTTTAGGGGCGAAGACATGGGGAGCGGCCCACCAGCACCAGTTGCGTTGGGCGCGGACGATTCGAGTTTCGCGGGGCGGGGTGATTGGGTATTTGGGCATGCCGGTGACGTTTGCGACGATGTGGGCGTTAATCGCGCTGGCGACAGAAAATTGGGGGATGGCGTTTTTGTTGATCGCGCTGCGGATCAACGTGGCAGTCGTGGCTGGGCTGGTGGGGTTGGAAGATAGGAACGTGCTGTGGCTGATGGGGCTCGTTCCGTTCCGGGATTTGTGGGGGGCGGCGATTTGGGTGAATGGGCTGTGGGGGAACACGGTGGAGTGGGGTGAGCGGACGTTACGACTGCGCGAGGATGGCCGGATCGAAGAGTGAAAAAAATGTCGGCGGGTGGCCCCAAAAGTCATTTTGGCGTGCTATTGTAGAGATTGTTACGACGTCGTGCGCTCGTAGCTCAGCTGGATAGAGCGTTTGGCTACGAACCAAAAGGCCGGAGGTTCGAATCCTTCCGGGCGCACCACTTAAATCTTCCGCAATCGTTGGATTACGGATTTTGGACCTGAGTTGTTTGATGCGGCGAGTAGGTGAAGCCGACCGTGGTCTTTGTGTTCGAGGGTCAGGCAGAGATGGCCTAGATGAATCGGGGTCTGTCGAAGTGGGGTGCTGTGCGATCGGTAGACTCATCGACGATGCAGAGAGCGCAGTAGCGATTCTCGAGAACGGACGTGGGTGGCGACGCAGGATAACGGCGCGGAGAACGAACTGGCCGCGGGGGCAGGCCGGAACGTGGGGGCTGCGGAGATCGATCGGAGCCTTAGACTAGACGGTGGGCGGAAACAATGGGGCGGCGAGATAGCAGATTCCGGCGGCGACAAACGCCATGGCGAAGCCCCAGATCATGAGACGAGTGAAGAGCTGGGGCTTGCTTGCGCCTTCGGGAGCGGCGGCGATGCAGAGAGCGCCGAGCGTCGATAGAGGGGAGACGTCAACCATGGCCGAGCCGATGTTAATGGAGATGGCGAGGGCGAGGGCGTCGGTGCCGGGAAGGCGGGCGGCGATACCAGGCACCATCGGCAGGAAGGCCGGGAGTACGACAGAGGACGTGCTGGAATAAGCCGAGATGATGCCGGTAAGGAACGCCAGGACGGGATGAACCGTCGCGGGGGTCGCGTAGGTGCCGACAGCGGCTTGGAACCACTGGAGACCGCCGGCTTGCTCGATGACGCCGACGGCTGTGCTGATCGAGACGACCATCGCGATGACCTTCCACGGCATCTTGGCTAACGCGAGGCGCCAGGGGGCCTTGGAGGCCAGCAACAGGCAAACGCCGAAGCCGAGGGCAGTCCAGCCGAGCGGCCAGCGGAAGGCGATGACGGCGGCCATCCAAAGGAACAAGGCGGCAAGAGAGACCGACTGCGGACGGGTGAAGGGCGGGATGTTCTGGTGAGCACTTCCGGCCGCGCGCCAGGAGAGGCGGAGACCGCCGAAGAGGACATAGGCACCGAGGGCAACGGCGAGATGAGCGGCGGCGTGGAAGAACCAGATGCGCAAGGGGTGTCCACCGAGCCCGGAGCGGGTCATGAGGCCGTTGACAATGACGCCGACGGAAGAGAAAGGCGAGAGGTTGCCGGCGTTGGCACCGTTGCCGATCATCAGCGCGATGAGGAAAGGCGAGACGCCGACGGGGACGCCGGTACGCATGGCCATGGGAGCGAGCAGCGCTACGCTGAGAATCGCGCCGGGGCCGACCATGGCCAGAAGTGCGGCGAGCATAAAGAAGACGAGCGGCAGCAGGGCGACGCGACCGCGAGAGAGGCCGAGGACGCGCTGAGCGGCGGCCTCCATGGCCCCGTTCGATTGGAGGCAGGCGAACAGCAGGCTGACGCCGGTGAGGGTCAGCAGCAGTTGGCCGGCGGCAATCACGCCGTGGGTTCCCACTTGGGAAGGAGGTGCTTTTGGACCTTTCCGAGAGCGGTGCGCGGGAGCTTTTCGACCGGGACGAAGCCGCGAGGAACCTTGAACGAGGCGAGATTGGCGCGGCAGGCTTCGGCTAGTGCCGCTGGGTCGAACGATCCAACGAGATAAGCGACGGGGACTTCGCCGCGTCGGGGATCGGGGACGCCGGTGACGGCGACCTCTTCGACACCGGACTGTTCGGCGAGGAACTCTTCGATTTCGCGGGGGTAGATATTGAAGCCGCCGGAGATGATGAGGTCGCTGCGCCGCCCTTGGAGGGTGTAGTAGCCATCGGCGGATCGGACGGCGATATCGCCGGTTTGGAACCAGCTGCCGGGGGCGAACAGATGCGGCTTGCGCCAGTAGCCGGCAAAGAGATTGGGGCCGCGGAGAAAGAGTTCGCCGATTTCGCCATCAACGGCGATGGTGCCGTCGGAGGTGCGGTTTTCGACGACGACGCCGGGGAACGGCATACCGACGGAACCGGGACGACGTTCGCCGAAGAGGGGGTTCGAGAGGTTCATGAGGGTTTCGCTCATGCCGTAGCGCTCGAGGATGGTGTGGCCGTAGAGGGCGCGGAAGTCTTCGAGGACCTGGGCGGGAAGGGGTGCCGAACCGGAGACGAACAGGCGCATGCTTTGGCCGATGGGCTGAGCGATGGCGACGGGCCATTCGAGCATGCGGACATACATAGTGGGTACGCCGAAGAAGACGGTGGGCGAGAACTCCCGCATCCAAGCGGCGGCTTGGTCGTGAGCGAAGCGTTCTGTCAAGCGGAGGAGGCAGCCGCTAACGAGCCAGGCGTGGAGGCCATTGCCGAGGCCGTGGACGTGGAACAAAGGCAGAGTCAGCAATAGACGATCGGCGGCGGTGATCTGCCAGCAGGTGACGACGTTGAGGGCGTTAGCGAGAAAGTTGTTATGGGTGAGGACGGCACCCTTTGAGGCACCGGTGGTGCCGGAAGTATAGACGATGGCAGCGGGGGTTTCGCCGTCGGTGACGGCTACGCGGCGGGTGGTAGTATAGGCACCGACAGCGAGGCGGAGGTCTTCTAGGAGCAGGACGGGAGCATTAGCGGGGACGAAGGGGAGGAGATCCTGGGAGGTGATAAGGACGGTGGGTTCGGCGTCAGCGAGAATGTGCCGGATTTCGCGGTCACGGTAGAGGACGTTGACGGGGACGAAGATGATGCCGAGGCGGGTGGCGGCGAGGTAGAGATCGATGAACTCGAGACAGTTGGGGAGGAAGACGCAGAGGCGGTCTCCGAAACAGAGACCCCGGTCGGCGAGAAGATGAGCCATGCGGGAGGCGCGGTCATCCATCTCGCCGAAGGTGTAAAGCCTGTCCCATTCGATCGCTGGTTCGAGGCGACGGCCGACGAAAGAGAGATCGAACAGGTCGGGCAGAGTCACGGATAGATTACGAAATCACCCGCAGAGGATCGGCTGAAAGCTGCGGTTTCGGCCGGCGGATAGGGATTTGGAGTTCGGGCATGGGCTTGGCCTTGAAGAGTATCCGGAGAGGGATCATCAGCCAGCGGGCCCAGTTATTCGCTTTGGTCCGGCGAGCGCTATCGGTAGCGATGCCGGTGGAGGCGTACATTTGGCGATAGAGCTTCGAGATGAGTATGAAAACCAGCCGGGCGCGGAGGTTAGGGGTACACGCAGCGCGCTGCCAAATGGCCTTAAAGCTATAGAATTCGTCCCAGACACCTTGAGTACGTTCGCGGAGTTCATCCGAGCTCATGGTGGGATGAGGCATGAACATCTTCGGCCGTTTGTGCGCCGGGATGAGCCAGTAGCGAGTGATGGGGATGCCTTCGACCGTGGGCGGATTAGGCCCTTGCGCCTTCTCCCACTTTTCGAAGTCGACGGTGCCCGGGAAGGGCGTCAACATGACGAACTGGGCGAAGGTGATCTGGCTGCGGCGGGCGAGGGCTTGGGTTGCTTCGAAGGTGAGTTCCCGGTCAGAAGCAAGGCCAAAGATGAAGGAGCCGAGGACGTGGACGCCGTTTTCGCGGAAGGCTTTAAGCCGTTCGACGAGTTCCTCACCGGCGTAGTTGAAATCCTTGTAGACTTCCTTGAGACCTTCAGGGGTGACGGCTTCGACGCCGACGAGCGCGCCGCGGATGCGAGCCTTCTTCATCGCCGCGAGGAAGGGGATATCCTCGGCGGCCTCCATGGTGATTTGGGTGAAGAAGTTCATGTCGCTGGGGAGTTCGGCCAAGCGGGCCATGAGTTCGAAGCGTTCTTCGCGGATGGCGTGGTAATTGGCAACCTTCTCTGCGTTGCCTTGGCGTTCGGCGAGCTTGATGTCGGTGAAGCTGACGGGGTAGAAATTATCGTCGGCGAGGGCGATGAAGCGGAAGCCGAGACGACGGAGTTGGACGATTTCATCCAGGATGACGTCGGAGGTCCGCTGGCGGGGTTTCTGGCCGTCGGTGCGCCAGACGGAGCAGAAGGAGCAGTGCTTCGGGCAGCCTCGCACGGTCTGCACGGAGGCCCACATATAGGCGTCCTTTGGGAGCAGGTCCCAACGGGCGGGCATGAAGTGTTCGGCCGAAACTTTGCCGCCCTCATAGATACGTTCGGGTGAGCCCTTCACGCAGTCGCGGATAGCTTTGGCCCAGATCTGGTCGCCATCGCCTTTTACGGCAACGTGGGCGGAGCCGAGTTCCAAGATTTCTTCGGGGTAAAGGGTGGAGTGGATGCCACCATAAACGACCCACGCTCCGCGTTCGCGAGCGAGGCGGCCGACTTCATAACCGCGGAGCGCATTACCGGTATGGACACCGATGCCGACGACGTCACCGGGTTCAATTTTCGAGGGATCCAGGTGTTCGAGGGTTTCGTCCCAAATGACGGGGTCTCCGAACTCTTCAGGCGTCGCGGCAGCGAGGACATAGAGCCAACGGGGTGTGATAACGGCCGTGCCGAAAGCCATATCACTCGGATTTACCAAATGGACACGCATAAGGGGTTAGTGTGTAGTCTACCATTAATCAGACGCGCGCTTTATGGTCCCGACTCTCTATTTTCCCTTTGTGGTCCCACAGTACTTGTTGCGAATGGGCTTGGCTCCGTTGGGGCTTGGCGAGTCGGTAATTGAGCGCGATGGGGGGACGGCAGCGGAGTTGGCGTTGAAAGCCGAGTTGCGTCGGGAGCGTTCGGGGTATTACGACCAGGCATTGCCGGGTTCGGAGCAGGCGCAGCGAGAGGTAGGTCGGGTGCTCAGGTTAGCGGGAGAGACACTGGCGGAGATGGGGCGGACGGTGGCGGAAGATTTGCTGATTCTGCGGGCCGACGGGGGACAGGAGTTGATTGCGGGCCACCTTTATTTTGCGAATGGATGGTGCCTGGACGAGAAGCTGGGGAAGCCATTACTGGACGTTCATGCGCCAGTGCCGGGATATGCGCAGACCTTAGGGCAGCCGACGCGGAACCTGCTCGAACGGCTGAAGCCGGGGCGGCCGGTGGGGAGACTGAACTGGAGCGTGAAGCCGACGGACCGGTTGGATTTGAGTTCGCGGTGGAGCGGGTGGCTGCGAGAGCGGTGCGCGGAGGTGACGGCAGAGAACGCGGGAGAGCGTTGTTTTCTGCGGGTGGAGCGGCAGACGTTGACGGCGCTGCCGGAGTCGGGGTGCGTGTTGTTTGGGCTGCACACTTATCAGCAGGCCTTGGGAACGCTAAGCGTGGAGCATCAGGCGCTGGTGAAAGGGGTACTGGAGACGGCGCCGACGGAGATGCTGGAGTATAAGGGGATTGCCCCTTTTGTCGAGGCGGCGGTCGCCATGTTAGGTGGTCGCTCTTCCAGGAAGCTCCCGGAGTGATCGCTCGAACGAAGGCCAAGAACCAGACTAGGACGACACCGCGCCAGTCAGAAAGGGGCGATGTGGATGGCTCAGTAAGGTGCCGGAAGGACGATGCGGTGACCCCAACGACGCACGAGGGTAGCCAGCGGGAGTGCGGCGAAGAAGACGGCGGCCCGAATATAAGCCTTACCCGGGTGGCACCGGGTTGTCGGTGGCCTGTTGAAGACTTGTTATAGCGCGTAGGCAGGGCGACCGGGACGAGGATCCGGATGGGTCAGCAGCCGCAGTAGCGGAGTTCGGGGCTCATCCGACGAGGATGACTTCGAGGGTGCGGGGACCGTGGACGCCTTTGACGCGGATCATTTCAATGTCGGAGGTGGCCGAGGGGCCGGAGATGGTGGTAAGCGGAGCAGGCAGCAGAGCGGCCATGCGGCGCATGCCTTCGGGGACGGTGGCGACGAGCTGATCGAGGCGGACGATACAGAGGTGGTAGTCGGGGACGAGGGTCAAAGCTCGGCGACCTTGGGCGGGGGAATGGCCGATGACGATGGTACCGGTGAGGGCGATGGCGACATCACAGGCGGTCAGGACGCCTTGGCTGGCATCGAGATCGGCGTAGGAGAGGCCTTCGTCGCGGCGGAAGGCGTAGTCGGCGGGGAGCCATTCCGGCGGGAGGCCGGAGGGGATTAAAAGGCCGGTCTTTTGGCGGGTTTGGAGGATGCCGGCGATCGTAGCGGGGATCGCGTCGACGGTGCAGTGATGGACGGTGGCGTTGTAGTCGTGAAGGCGGTCGGCGAACTGCTCGACGACCTCGGCGGGGGAGAGGTCAACGGAGGCGGAGTAGAGCCGGGGGATGGACTCGTCGGCGGGGCCGCCCTTTGCGGCACGGATGTTGGCGAGGACCGCCTCTCTGGATGTCATCGCTTGGACCACCATTCGCGGAAGGACTCGGCAGGGATGGCGTCGAGGTCGCGGAACTCGGTCCAGCCGGCGAGGAGGCCGGGGAGGTTGTCGAGTTTGCCATCGTCGTTGAAGGGCCATTGGCCGAGACGGGCGAAGGCGTGGGCGAGGCTGAGGCGGCTGGCCTTCGACATGGCGAAAGCCGCTCCCTTCATCGCGAGGCGCTCGGCGAGGGGGGCGTGGCCGCTATCGACGACCTTGGTGCGGAGGTGGATGAGGATCTCCGGGATGTTTATTTTGACGGGGCAGACCTCGTAGCAGGCTCCGCAAAGGGACGAGGCGTAGGGGAGGGTTTGGGAGTGCTCCATGGATTGGAGTTGGGGCGTGAGAATGGCGCCGATGGGGCCGGCGTAGACGGAGCCGTAAGCGTGGCCGCCGGTTTGGCGGTAGACGGGGCAGGCGTTGAGGCAGGCTCCGCAACGGATGCAGTCGAGGGTCTCGCGGGACTCGGGGTCGGCGAGGACTTTGGTGCGGCCGTTGTCGAGGAGGACGATGTGGAAAGCTTGGGGACCGTCGCCGGGGGTGACGCCGGTCCAGATGGAGTTGTAGGGATTCATGCGCTCGCCGGTGGCGGAGCGGGGGAGGAGTTGGAGGTAGACCTCGAGATCCTCGAAGCGGGGGATGACCTTTTCGACGCCGACGATGCTGATGAGGACATCGGGAAGGGTGAGGCACATGCGGCCGTTGCCTTCGGATTCGACGACGACGACGGAGCCGGTTTCGGCGATGAGATAGTTGGCACCGCTGATGCCGACCTTGACGCGGAGGAAGCGCTCCCGGAGGTAGTTGCGGGCGGCGGCGGCGAGGTCTTCGGGTTGATAGCCGAGCGTATCGAGGCCCATCTTACCCATGAAGAGTTCGCGGATCTCCATGCGGTTGCGGTGGAGGGCGGGGACGACGATGTGGGAGGGCTTGTCTTCGCCGAGTTGGACGATGAGGTCGGCGAGGTCGGTTTCAAAGGGGGTGATGCCGGCGGCTTCGAGGGCGACGTTGAGGCGGGTCTCGTCGGAGGTCATGGTCTTGACCTTGATGACTTCGTCGGAGCCGTAGCGCTTGACGAGGTCGACGATGATGCGGTTGGCCTCATCGGCGTCGCGAGCCCAATGGACTTGGCCACCGGCTTTGGTGCAGGCGGCTTCGAACTGGAGGAGGTACTCGTCGAGGTGGGCGAGGGTGTGGTCCTTGATGGCTTTGCCCGCGTCGCGGAGTTGCTCCCAATCGTACATTTCGGCGACGACGCGGCCGCGCTTGGTGCGGATGACGTTGGTGGCGTGGCGGACGTTGCGGCGGAGTTGGGAGTTGGCGACGAGCTTTTTGGCGGCTTCGGGGAACGGGAGGGCGGAGGCGGCTTCGCCGACGTGGACGCTCATGAGGACTTCTCCGTGGAGGCGAGGATTTCAGCGAGGTGGACGGTGCGGACGCCGGTGCGTTGGCGGCTGAGGGCGCCGCCGATGTGCATGAGGCAGGAGTTATCGGCGCCGGCGCAGGCTTCGGCGTTGGTGCCGAGGACGCATTGGAGCTTGTCAGAGAGCATGGCGGCGGAGACGTCGGGATTCTTGACGGCGAAGGTGCCGCCGAAGCCGCAGCATTGGTCGGCGTCGGGGAGTTCAATGAGGGTGAGGCCTTTGACCTGCTTGAGGAGGTCGGCGGGCTTGGAGCCAAGGTGGAGAGAGCGGAGGCCGTGGCAGGAGGCGTGGAGGGTGACGGAGTGGGGGTAGAAGGCACCGACGTCGGTGAGGCCGAGCTTGTCGGTGAGGAGTTCAGAGAACTCGAAGATGCGGGGGAGGATGGCGGCGACCCGGGCTTGGAGGGCGGGGTCGTTGAGCTGTTCGGCCATTTTGGGGTAGTGGTCGCGTATCATGGCGACGCAGGAGGAGGAGGGGCAGACGATGACTTCAGCGTCGGCGAAGACTTCGAGGAACTGGCGGAGGAGGGTGTAGGAGTCGTGCCGGTAGCCGGTGTTGTAGTGCATCTGGCCACAACAGGTTTGGGCGGCGCGGAATTCGACGGTGTGGCCGAGGCGTTCGAGGACGGTAACGACGGCTTGGCCGGTCTGGGGAAAGAGGGCGTCGTTGTAGCAAGTGATGAAGAGTGAGATGACCAAGAAACAGTGTATCGCTGGTGGGCTGAGATTGGGTACACTGCGGGCGTACCAAGCGGCAGAACACTGACTTTTGGGGCCGAAATTGGCTAGGAACCGGGTGAAGCGCCGGCCGCGAAGGTCATCGGAGCCGCTTGCGGCATGACTTCCGCCCGGACCGGCGACGGGACCACGTTTTGAGGGGCTGCCCAGCCGGTGAGGACTTGGCTTTGGTCGTCGGCCTGAGTGGTAGTTTCCTCTTTTTTTCAACAGGTTCGATCTTTATGATTTCTTCTGTTGGAGGTTCATCAAATTGGGTGGAGGCTTGGGAGGGCCCAAGGATCTGGGCATTCCGCGTGAGCGGCTGCTTGGGCAGCGGGTCGAGATTACGTAACATGTTTAGTTCCCGGAGGCTGGCATTGATGAGCCGGCCGATGGCCGCTTCTTCGCGCCGGAATTCTTTCAAGAGCTTCGTTTCGGACCCGATGCGGAACGCGTTGACCCCATCGAGATTGCAGATCTGGTCTTCGGTGGCACCGGGGTGAGCCAGTTGAGCCGCCTGAGCGAGGCAATCTTCGTTGAAAACGCGCTCGTTTTTGGTGTTTCTGAGTAGGCGCCATTGGAGATCGCCGATGCGTTGAACGAGGCCGACTTCAACCTCGTCGCGAGGTTGCAACTTATCGGCGTAGTTGGCGAGCAGCTTTTTGTAGGCCGTCGGCCCCTCGGTGGGGAGCAAGACCAGACTTTCGTGCAGGGACATGTCGATGATCTTGGATCGAGCGCCATGCTTGAGCCCGTTCAAGCGGACATTCATTTTCCCGATTTCGGACTTTGGGCCCGTGCTCTTTTGCGCATTTTGACGATTGATTTCGGCGCGACGGGCCTTTTTCTGTTCGTCGGTCAATTCTTCTGCCATGTGAAAACTCCTCCTAGACGTGAAAACGCCCTGCCTGGTAGCCAGGTCAGGGCGTGTTTGCGATTTCTAATTTTATTATACGAAATGAGCTCGTCGTTTATGCTCGATTGTGGATTCCATAAATAGCTTTATCTTGTTGAAATAACCGGAGTAAAAATAAATATGAATTGCTTGTGAACGGCTGTGGGCGGAGCTCAAGAATTCGCGATTTCGGGGCTGGGAAGACTATCGCGCCGCGATTTTTGAAAGCTTGAAGGGCAACCTTGGATCACTCCGCCCTGAGGATCCGAATGGGATCAATGTGGGCAGCGCGAACTGCGGAAATAGGGCCGCATTAGACCCAAGCCTTGCGTCTTCTAGTTGTGTAGTAATGAAATCACTGACCGGAATAAATTTAGAATGCTGGCCGGGGCCGAGACCGGCGGCGAGGCGGTTCGAGACGGTGCAACCGTCGTCGCGGCAAAAGCCTGAAGATGATCTCGGACCAAATGACTTTCGTATCGGTCGATTCGAACACTAGAACTGCAAAAGTCACACTTTCGGACTGGTCGCTTCAACCTCGAATCGTTATGTTCCAGCGAACGCTTCGCGGCTTGGGACCCAGAAATGAACTTGTAACCTATGATTACTTGACCCTTTTGGGTCTTCGGTAACGAAGCTGCACCGATTGCCCTCCCAGTAGCGACAGCCTGAGTGCGCGCCGCAGTTTGATTTCGCGGCTTTTGATCGCGCGGGCCGGGCTGTTCCGTCCGCAACACCGATGGCGGAGCGAAATCCTCCCATTGGTGCGCAGCCGAAGGCACCAGCCCATCAGCCCACGAATAGCCTATGCTCTGTTCGAGCCGCCACGCAAACCTTTTGCACTCGAAACGAGGGGCTGCGCTCGCCACCGTTCCAGAGCCAGGAGCGATCCTCCTCGCGGTCGGCCCTGGTTGTCTATTTCGTCGATGGTTACGAGGGAGCTTGGTTCGTCAAAGGGCAGGGGCCTAAAGACAAAGGCTTCGACGAGACCAAAGCCCAGCGTTGCGCAGCCGACGCCTAAGCCCAGGACCAGCCCTTTCGGGGGAAAGGCGAGCGGGGCGCGGACGATTCCTCTTGCCGTGGTTTTGAGGCGCAATCAAGGGCTCCTGAATGGTTACCGAGCACTGAAGCAAAGCCAATTTTAGCGGATCCTGGCCGGGCCGGTTTGGGCGAGAGTACTTGCAAGAGCTTGTTTAAACTAATTCATTAGATTCCACAATAATTACTAATCAAGGCTTTCTTTTCTCCAGCTTCGTCAGTAGGCTCTTGAGCGTCTTTTCGCTCCACCCACCGACCTGCCGCGGTCCCGGTGCTAGTGCGGCCTCTGCCCGCGATCGAAGTTGCTTCTTCGTGAGAGTGGCGGTGTACCAGCCAACCACGAGCGCCGCAACTTCCTTTCGTGGCTCCTTTGGGGGTCTTACCGTTGCACAGGCAGGAGAGTCCTGCTGCGCTGTATTGTGCGCTTGCTTTAGGATGAACGCTGAATGACCATCGCGTGTCCAGCGTACTTTGAGATTATCGAGTTCTTCGCAGCGGGTGCGACATCGGAAGACGTCGTTCGATTTCACCCGTCGCCCGAGGCGCAGCAGCGGGTGCTGGAATTGATCGAGCGAGAGAAAGAGGGCGGCTTGCTTTCGGATGATCGCGCGGAGTTGGAGCACATTTTGCGAATGGCAAAGGCTAAAGCGCGGCAGATTCTAGCCCGTGGCTAACGACATTCCAGGGGAACTGCGCGCCGCAGTGGCTGACCGGGCGGGACACCGATGCGAGTACTGCCGCATTCATTAAGATAACGCGGGCTTTGCGCATCCGGTTGACCACATTGTCAGCCGCAAACACGGCGGGGCTTCGGTGTCTGGCAATCTGGCTTATGCCTGCGTTCTCTGCAACCGCCACAAGGGTTCTGACATCGCATCGATTGACCCTCTGTCGGGCGAGGCGGTGAGGCTCTTCCACCCTCGGCTGGACGGTTGGGCCGATCACTTCCGGTTCGTGGATGGAACCGTGGAGGCGCTGAGCGGACCGGGGCGGGCGACCGTTCGATTGTTCCGTCTTAATGCGCGGGAGAGAATTTCGGAGCGCCAGTTTATCGACCGGGCGTGAGCGGTCGAGCTGACTCGTTACGCCGCGGTTCCGCAAAGGTACTGTAGATACAGATCTGGAATGTCGCGGAAGACCCAACTTTTGCTCTGCTCCTGGCCAACCCGCAGCAGTTGCAGGTGCTTGCAGGGACGCGATCCTCCCTGCTCCAGGAGCGACGCGAAGCGAGTCGCCGAGTTTCTGGCGGGAATGAGGGTGATTCCAGACCGGGGCATTGCGCAGGTTGGGCGGGGAGTATTTCGACAAGTTGAATCCGGAACGGACGGCGCAGAAGTTGCTGGTTCGGATCGCGGAAAGGAGTTTGAAATGGAGACCAAACGGAAGATTGGTGCCCGCGACTGTTTCCGATATTCTTGAGGGATGGATCCGTACAGGAGCGCGGTTGCGTTGTTTGAGGCCCGGCGCTTTGCTGAGGCCGAGAGCGCTTGTCGGGCGTTGCTTGAGAAGCGGGGTCCATCGGCGCGAGTGTGTACGCTCCTGGGCGATAGCTTGCAGAGTCAGGGCCGGTTTAAAGAGTCGGTGGGGGCGTATCGGGACGGCTTGCGGTGCGATGAGGGGCATCTGCGGGCGTGGTACGGGGCCGGGTGTGGCTTCAATAATCTGCTGGAATATGCGGGGGCGATTCCTTGCTGGGAGCGGGCGTTGGCGATTGACGCGGAGCATGTCGCGACGCACCACAACTTTGGGAAGTCGTTGTTTGAGCTAGGAGAGACGGACTTGGCGTTGGCTCATTTCCGGACGGCGATGAAGAAGGAGGAGAATCCGCTGTCGCTTTCGTCGATTGCGACGATGATTCCGGCTAGCCCGACGGCGACGCATCAGGATGTTTTGCGGGCTCGGCGGCGGTGGGCGGAGCAGTGTCTGCCGACGGCGAGGCCACCGGCGTCGAGGCGACGGGACCCGGGCGAGCGGGTGCGGATTGGGTATCTGTCGGCGTTCTTTGGTTCGGAGAACTGGATGAAGCCGGTGTGGGGGATCATCGACGAGCATGATCGGAGAAGGTTTCAGATTGTGTTGATCTCGGATACTCCGCTGGCGGACTGCAAGAGTTATCGGCCGAATCCGCTGGATGCGTTTGTAGACATTACGGGTTTGACTAATGACAATGCAGCCGACCGGATTGAGGGGCTGGGGCTGGATCTGCTGATTGATTTGAATAGTTACAGCACGGTGGAGCGGTTGGGGTTAGTGGCGCGGAAACCGGCTCCGATTTTGGTGGCTTGGTTTAACTTATATGCCGCGTCGGGGATTGCGGCTTACGACTATTTGATTGGGGATGAGTGGGTGGTGAAGCCGCACGAGGAGGAGTTTTACACGGAGAAGATCGCCCGGGTGACGGGGTGCTATTTGACGTATCGGGTGCAGTATCCGGTTCCGGAGGTGGCTCCGGCGCCTTACTTGCGGAATGGTTATTTGACTTTTGGGTCGTTCGCTTCGTTACATAAGCTGAATCCGGGGGTGATTGCGGCTTGGGGAGAAATTTTGCGGCGGGCTCCTTCGGCGCGGTTGTTCCTGAAGAACGGGTTGCTGCAGCGGACGACGGTGATGGACTACATTCGGAAGGCGTTTGTGGCGCAGGGGGTGGCGGCGGAGCGGCTGCAGTTTTCGGGGCGGTCGTCGCATTTCGACTTTCTGGCGGCCTATGGGGAGGTGGATGTGGCGTTGGATCCGTTTCCGTATAACGGGGGGACGACGACGTCGGAGGCGCTGTGGCTGGGGGTGCCGGTGATTTGTTTCGACGGGGACCGGTGGGCGTCGCGGCAGGGGGTTTCGTTGTTGCGGGCGGCGGGGTTGGAGGAGTTTGCGGCGGGGGATTTGCGGGGGTATGTGGAGAAGGCGGTTGAGTTGGCGGGTGATCCGGGGGACTTGGGAGAGTTGCGGGCGGGGATGCGGGAGAGGTTGTTGGAATCGGCGGTTTGCGATACGGCGGGATTTGCGCGGGAGATGGAGGAGTTATATCTGGGGTTTCTGAGGGAGGGGTGAGCGAGGCGGGACTTCGGGCGGGCGCACTTGCGTAGAGCTCAACACTGGCCTACAGAACTGGCCTACAGAGGGATAGGGCGATCTGTGGAGTCGGGCGGTAGGTTCGACTTCGCACCTCGACCTGCTCCGATGCCCAGGCGTAGAGCAAACGTTTGGCACGGCAGCGCGAGCATAGGTAGAGCTTGTCCAGTATTTACGGCACTCCTTTCACCGTTGAGGTAGGATTCCTCGTTGTTTTGTCCATAAACGGCCTAAATAAGTAGAACGGGCAAAAAGACCATTTATAGCGAGTTGTGTCTCTCGCCCTCCCCCTTCCTGCCCCTGCCCTCCTCCCATACCAAGACGAACTTCGCCCCTTCGTCCCCACCGTCCTCGGCAGCGTCGACTATCGGCGCTTCGGCCAGCAACTGAACTCCATCGAACCTCTCCTCCTCCCTATCGGCATCGAAAATCGCTTCGTCGAAACTACCCTCGCTCAGGAACCGGCCAAACGTCAAACCGAAGCCAAACAGACCGGCAAACTCCGAACCCCCTGCCCCGGTGATCAGATCCTGTTCCAGAAAAACGCCGTCGTCGCCCTCCGCTGCGCCGTCCGCCGAACTCTTAACGGCGAAAGCTATCGTTGCTTGTCCCAAACCCTCGCCGACGCCACCAGCGGTGTAGCGGTATTCGACGGGTATGGGCCCGCTTTGGACTTTCAGCTCCTGAACGGAATCGACTCCGAGCGGAACGGCAACTTCACCGATTCAGATGAGGGTATTGTAGTTGCCATCCAAGAGTTGATCATTGAGCCCGCCGGGACTGTTTGTTGGTGCTCCTGGTGGAAATACGAACGCCACGGCCTGCAAAGTCGAGCTCCGTGCAACAAGGGATGAACCGAGCAAGAGCGAACGGGTTGCGCCCGTTTAACGGGAGGTTCTGAACGCGGCGGGTTTCGACGACTTTGTCCAGCGTTGCCGAGCCGGTTTCGACAAGTGGGACCTCTTCGGTGACCTGCACAGTCTGAGTGATATCTCCAATCTCGAGAGTGAGGTCGACCGCAGCATGCTGATCGACGGCGAGCGAGAGGGGGGAAGCGAACTGAAGCTAAGTCCGCAGATTGACGACTTGAACTGCCACGTTGGCGAGCGTTCCGCCGGAACTGTCGGCGACAATCCCGGAGACAGTCCCCGCCGAGTGTTGAGCGGGGGCTGATAGTGATGGGGCACAGAGGGCGAGGACGCCTATCGAACTTTCTCCGCCTGCCCAACGCCAGAATTTAAGCTCATCCTGGACCAGATGGTTTGAATCCGCCAAGGTGCGGCGACGCCGAAATGAGGACGAACCTCCGGGGCCAGACGCCTCTAACTTTCTCCAGGCTGGCGTTATTGTTTTCGGGCAATCACCAGTTCAGGCGATGACTGATCGCTTGTTCATCTTCCGTGGCCGAGGAACAGCAGCCTTTCAGCGAGCCACATGGTGTCGACTGGCCACAAAGCATCTGGCCTTGGCGTTTTCACTGCTGCCAACTCCTTGATTGGGCGGCTGGTCAGAATGCGATCGCGCCATTGAAGTGGAATTGCGTCCCGACCTTCAACAGCGCCTAGTAGCGCCCCGGCGATCGCGCCATTCGTATCGGTATCACCGCCGGACATGACGGTGTCGATGATTCCAGATTCCGTATCTTCGGCGTGCAGAAGTTGCCAGAACGCGTTCTGCAAGGCGATCAGCACCCATCCCTGATTTGACATAAAGTCCGCCGGCGGCTCCACCGCCGCCTTCGTGATCGCATTGGTCACCGTTGCTGGCGCTGGTTCGGTCTTGGCAGCCAGGAGGGCAAAGTCGTAAACATCTTGCCGGGATGCGCCCGTACGAATCGCGAACGCAATTGCTTCGACGAATATGCGGCTGGCATGTTGGCAGACCGGATGGGGATGCGTGAGCGCCGTGTCTTGCATGGCCCACTTACCGGCGGATCCGGCGGGCGCACCGGCAGCGAGGATGCCAAGTGGACTCACCCGCATCAAACCACCATTGGCCTGTGATTCAGTGAGTGCCGCCTTTCGAGATGCTTCGGCAAGGGGGCTCCCGGCGGCTAACGCCTTAGAAGCGGCTCTTACCGCAGTTCTTGTTGTGTTCCCAATATCAAATGGGCCGGAGTCGTACCACCAGACGTAGCCCCGCGCTGCCGCATCCGGATCATAATGGCCGTGATCCACAATTGAGCGCGCTAGCATCAACGCCATCTCAGAGTCGTCGGTCGGCTGTCCCGCCAGCGTCGACCATACACCGCCGTCCTCGAGGAACCGCACTCCGTCCGGATACAAACTCCGAATTGCCGTAGTGCTCTTGAATTCGACGAGGCTACCAAGATCGTCGCCAGCTAACTGGCCCAGAAGACATCCCTGCGCCCGGGAAAGCATGCTAGCGTTCTGGATCGAAACGCCCTTGGCTGGCCAGCACAACTCGTACGGAACGGACCGGGGCGGTTTCGGCCCAAAGACACGACTCCAATCTCGGTTGGCAAGTTCCCGGGCGATAGAGTTCTTTCCCCCAAAGCACGCACGGCCACAGGAACTGCGCCCGTTCACCGTATACCGGACCGGCTGACCGGCAGAATCGTATAAGTCCATTCCAACACCGATTAAGAGGGCATGCCCACCGGCGTAGTCCCAGTCGACCGGAGCGTTCAACGAAACACCTACCTGCGCCTCACCAGCCGCAACCAGTGCCAGTCTGTAGGCAATGCTTGGCATAGTGCGGAACCGCATGGGCGCTACGATCGATGCATTCGCGACCGGATTGCGATCGCCATCTTGCGATACCAGAACAGTCGGAGGAACCAATTGTTCCTTGATCGAGACCTCTTTGCCGTTTCTCTTGACCGGCCCTAATCCCTCAGCCCAGGTAAATAGATCTCCGTTGTCATCGGGTGCGCTGTATGCATACACCACCCCAAGCACCGGGCGCCCACTGCGCAAGAGCGCAATCGAGACGGCTGCGCCCCGGCAACCTCGATGAAAAGCCGACGTGCCGTCATTCGGGTCCACCAGCCAGAGATGTTGGTCGTCGTCTTTCGGAACCGACCATGGTCCAATCTCCTCGCCCAGATAACCGTATTGCGGGAAGGCCGCCATTAGAGCCTGATGAATTCCGGTCTCAGCCACGAGATCCTGATCCGTGGAACTATCGGGGTCGGCGTGGAAGGCCCTGCGTAGGAGCGCACCCGCGCCGAGGGCAGCATCAATGGCAGAGGCGAGTTGATTCTGGTAGTTGAGGGTCATTCTGATTGAGAGCGTGAGAAAACTTAACCCGTGATGGGCCGAATCCGAAACGGTTCTGGGCCACTACCTCGTTGACGAAGGACCCGTAAACCCAAAGCGATTGAAGACGCAGTTCGTAGCTTGACGCATTCGGATTTATAGCGCAGTCGAGGTTGGGTGCGCAATAGAGCGCTCAATGTATCGAGAGATTGCCCGTAGAAGCGGTCCTTAACTCGCGCAACCCTCGCGAGCGCCGGGGCAAGCACGCCGGAGGAGCGTGACGAAAATACGTCGAAAAAGATCTTGCCATCTCGCCATGTCGCGTTAAGCTTATTTCAATGGCAACCGAATTTACCTTAGCAGAACTGGCCGAGCGATTGGGAATCCTTCCTCGGACGATTCGCAGCTATATCGAGCAAGGGTTGCTCCGCGGACCGGAAGTCGGCGGCCGCGGTGCGCGGTACACCGATTATCATGTTCAGCGGCTACAGGCAATTCAGACATTGAAGGACGTTCGCGGTCTCCCTTTGGCCGAGGTTCGGAAATGGCTGATGAGCGCCACTGCTCCCGAACTGCAGCAATTGGCGAAGGAGGCCACCATTGCAAAGGCGCCGCTTCCGATCGCAGAGGCAGTTTCTGCGCTGGACTACATAAAGAGGCTGCAGCATGGCAACACGAGTGAGCCAATCGCACTCGTGGCATCGGCGGGTCAAAATTCGATGGACGTTCTGCTCGCTCGCCTCGGCCAACTGACACGTGGCGGGACATCACCTCCGCGGCGCGCACGCGGTGAAGTATGGACCTCAGTACCGGTCACGCCGGACATCGAAATTCGAGTTCGGGGAACGTTGACAGTCGACCAAATCTCGCGATGGGAAAGAATCGCGGACCACTTTAGGGAAATTTTAATGGGCGGAGCCCCAGAGGAGTAAAACATGCAGGTAGAAGCAAAGTTTGATCGAGACTTGATTTGGTATCGCGGTGATTCAACGCGCTACCTGGGGGTGCGCGTGACGGAACCGGGAGCGGGAGGCGCCAGCGAGCAACTTCCCCTGAACCTGGCGCTGGCAGTTGATGCGTCTGGTTCCATGAGTGGAGAGAGGCTGCGGTGTGCCATAGACGCGGCGACGCGGGTAGTGGAGTGTCTGACGTCCGCGGACCGACTATCGCTCGTCTCATTTGGCTCGACAGTGACCGATCACTTGTCAGGCGTAGCAATGAATGATGCCGGCCGGCGGCTCGCGTGGCAGTTGCTGCAGGAGATCCGGCTATCAGGTCGTACCAATCTCTTCGGGGGGTGGATGCGCGGGGCTCAGCACGTTGCGACCGCGATGAACAACGGTAGCCCGATGCAGCACCGGGTAGTGATCCTTTCTGACGGGCATGCCAACGAAGGGGAGACAGACCCGGCGAAGCTCGCGGAGCACGCCAAACAATTAGCGTCGCGGGGGCTGACTAGTTCGACCGTGGGCATTGGCGACGGCTACAACAGCGAGACGTTGGAGTCGATTGCGGTGCAAGGCGGGGGCCTCCACCACAGGGCGGCAGAGCCGCGCGAAATTGTGGAGGTTTTGACGGCGGAGTTGGAGGAGGCGCGGATGACCCGCGCCCAGGGTGTCCAGATTACTCTGCGTCACACGGCGGGCGTGCAGGTGCGATCGCTGAACGAGTTTCCGCTGGAGCGGGGGCCACAGGAGTCGACGTGTGAGGTGGGCTCGCTTGCGGCAGGGGCGTCCCGGCTGGCAATTTTTAGCGTGAAGTTTCCCCCGGGGGAGCCAGGGGTAATATACCCGCTAGGGGTTGAGGTAACGTGGCGGCGGCCGAGCGAGGCGGCGACGCAGCAGGCGACGCCTTCGGCAGTGGCGGCTCGATTTGCACGGGGGACTGAAAATAACGCTCAGACTCATGATGCAGTGCTGACCCACGAGGTGGCGCAGATGTGGCAGGCACAGATAGTGCGGCGAATTGTGCGACTCAATCGGGAAGGCCGGTACTCGGAGGCGCTTAAACGCCTTGATCAGGATATTCCGCGATTCATCAGGTATGCTAAGCGCGCAACAAACGGTGCCGCTTTAACGGCCGAACTCCAGCGGCTTAAGGAGTCTGCGGACAGAGAGTGGAATGAAGGAAGCCGCAAGGAGATCGAGATTGCCATGCATAAACGGGCTTACAGTAGACTGGATGCGCGGCAGTCTCAGGAGCACAAGAGGAACTGGAGCGATATTCTGCCGGATCGGTAGGCAGCAGACAACTGGGAGCACAAGTCCTTAAGTTGGGGACTGGTGCTCCCGGAAGTGCGTTATAAGGAGGTGATTGCGGTCACTCAGCTCATCGATGGCCATACTCCGTATACGACAAAGCATAGCGTCAAAGGAGCTGAATTCGAGAACGTTCTAGAGCAGAACCCGACATCATTGAGTGGCTCTATTGAGTGGCTCTGGAAATTATGACGTCCCATGGATATGGCACGAGCCGACTCTGACGATTTGCGCTCAAGGTTTGTTACCGCGTATGCGGCCGGGAATACGGGCCTGGAGAAGTTGGCGGCAACTTTTCAAGTAAGCCGGGCTTGGGCCGAGAGGATATGGAAGACGAAGCGGGAGACCGGCAGTTCTTCACGGCCTGCGGGAAGGCCACGAGGCTTTCCCAGCCGTCTGACCCCAGAGATCTCTCCTTGCGAACAAAGGCCAAGATTTGCACCACAATTGCAGAAGACCCCATTTCTACTTTCCGGCGACACAAGTGGCCGCGATCGTGATTGGAGCGGTAATGGCATTTGTACTGAATGATGCCGTACCGGTCGGACTTTTTGGTTGGGCCACACCGTTTACGGTAACGCTCTGGAGAATATTGCCCGTATTCGGCCCCAAGTCTATATTGAAGGCAGCGCCTGAGTTCAAAAAGACAGGTAAACTCCCAGCACTCGATCGGAACGAGCAACTGCCAGTAACTGTCAGGCTGACCCGGTAGGCGGTGGTGAAGCTGGCCGTGTAGGTGGTTGGGGTTGAGGGTGCGTTTATTGATGCCCCCACGGCCGGGGACCAACCGGAAAAGGTGTAGCGGGTGTCGCCTGCGGTGTTGGTCTGCGGGCTGGGCACTGTCAGTGTATGGATGGTGGCTGGAGCCCAGCTTACAGTAGCAGGGGCGGTCTGAATAGTGCTATCCACAGTAACCTGTAAACCGGCAGGTGATGTAGTGATTGTGTTCTGGACATTCTGAACACAGCTGATGGTAACCGTTTGCGGCTGGTTCATGGTGAACGCAGCGTTGGCTTGGCCAACGGACGGGATGGTTCCGCTGAGTAGTGTGATGGTATTTCCTGTAGTGGCAGTGGCCTCAATGGTGACACTGGTAGCGGGGGTATAGAAGCCGCTGGCAGGCAGTGGAGGGGTCAACTTGTACGTGGCGCACCCGGCAGGAGAGGCGCCAACGGTCAACGTATAGCCGGAAACACTGAAGTTGGCGGTGTAGGTTGCCGCCGTGGCTGGAGCAGTTGCCACCGCACCGGACGAAGTGACTGCTGCTGCGCCGGTCCAGCCGGTTAGGCTGTATTGAATATTACCAGCCGTGTTTGTTTGCGGAGAAGGGGCAGATAGGGAATGGGCACTCCCGGCGGTCCAACTGGCCGTGGCCGGGGCGGTTTGTTGCACGCCGCCATCCACTTGTACCTTGAAGCCAACTGGGTTACTGGTAATCGTGTGTGCTACAGACGAGGGTGCGCCAAAAGTTGCGGTTACGGTCTTTGGAGCAAGCATCGCAATGGTGGCTGTGTTTCCGTTTGTGGAGGTTGTACCATTCCAGCTTTGCACCACATTGCCGTTGACGCCATTTCCTGTGATTGTGACTTGCGTCCCAGGAGCGTAGCAGTTGTTCACAGCTTGCGGCGAAGCAGTCAGGCTCCCGCCGCCTTGAGGCGTTACGCCAAGGATTAGCACATAACAATCCACTTGAAATGTTGCCGTATAGGTTGCCGCTGTGTTTGGTGTGGTTAGCGAGATCGTGGGCGTCAGCTGACCACCTGGGCTCCAGCTGAAGAAGCGGTATTGCGTGCCCTGAACGAGTTGCGGGGAAGGAGCGGTAAGACTGATCTGCGATCCTGCCGGGAATTGAGCAAGGGCAGGGGCGGTTTGCGCCGGCGAATTATTGAACTGCACGGAAAGCGGTAGGGGGCTGGTTTGGATTGTGATGTCGATACCAGCGGCAGTAAAAGTTGCGGTGACGGTTTTCGAAGGATTCACGGAGAGCAACTGTGGCGACGTGGTTGCTGTTAAATCTCCGGACCAGCTTGAAAATTGATTTCCAGTGGCGGGTGTTGCCGTCAGTGTAATAGCTTTTCCGCAATTGTAATATCCATCTGACGAGGCGGGGTTGGCGATCACGGAGCCATTGCCAACGGTGTTAATCGTCAACTTACATTGCCGTATAAAGTTAGCCGCATAAGTGCCCCCTTGCTCCATGGCGGTGACGTTGAGGGGGTTCGCAGAACTGTTTGCGCTACCGGTCCAATTCGAGAAACCCCAACGTTCGACTCCGTTGTTAGGATCCGCCTGTGGAGTATTGACCTCCAATTGATGCGTGGAATTGGCCGTCCAGTCCGTAAACGTTTTGGACCCGATGAATGCAATTCCATCGGCTTTCACTTCGAGGAAGGGCTGATTGGCGTTCACAACATTTTGAAATGGTCGGACGGGTTCCCGGTTGACTTGTTTCGGGATGGCCAAGGATACAGGCTTGCTCCCAACAGTCAAATTCTTCAAAACAGGAATGTCGCCGGGGGTAACCCAGCGTTCGGTTACCGTATTGGCATCAAAATTGGCGGACAAGAAAGAATCTGCGTTCAGTCCCAGAATGTAAGAGGCCCTGGATGAGGTTAGATAGGGCCCAGTTGATGCGGCGATGCTGGATGCATCGTAGCTGGTGACCGCTCCGGGGCCAGAGCCAGAGCCAGAGGTAACAGACTGCGAGACGAAGAAGTTCGCACCGGAACCTTCGACGCCGATGGCTTGCGTGTTGACAAGACCTGTGACGGTGGAGGAAACGGTATCGGTCATGGTGTCGATGACACTGATTGTTCCGCTGGTGGTATTGGCAACATACAGGTCGTCTCCATTCGGGCCAATGGCCATGCCGGTTGGCAATTGTCCGACAGAGATTGAGCCGATGACCGAGCGGGTAGTGGTGTCGATCACACTGATCGTATTCAGGCCGCTGTTGGCTACATATACTTTGTTGCCATCGGGAGTAACCGCAATTCCCTTTGGCTGGCTATTGCTAGGTAGAGAGATTGTGGCTACCAACTGGTAGGAACTAAGATCAACTACCGCGACGGCGCTGGCGCCGGTAATGCTGACGTAAGCAAAAGCTGCGCTGTTATCAATGGCCAGGCCGGATGGGTTTTGACCCACTGGAACAGTCGCAATGGCCTTAGCAGTGGAAGTACTGATGTCAACTATGGCTAATGCGTTGAGATTGCTCGCGACCATGTAGATCCAGTCGCCACTGGTGGGGTAACGCAACACGGCAATATCACCGGCCACGACGTTGTTGAGGGCGGCAGGAAGGATGACGGGGGAAACCGGGGCGGTCCCCAGGGGCTTGTACCAGACAGGATTGGCTTCACCTTGATGGGCGACGTAAAAAGAGGGTTCTGGGAAAAAGGAAGAACTGCTCACCGCACCACAACTATTCATTAAGGCCAAACCAGTCATTCCGGCCATACCAGCAAAGAAGATTGGAGCCGCGGCCACTACGGCCGCAATGCGAACGCTAACGGGAAGCTTTTCAAGGGTCAGTTTCATATAGATTTCCCTTTTAGCGAATGGTCTGAATAGAACGAACGGTGAGGTCTTGGCGGGCTGAAAACACGCGGATTTGATCGGCGGTCACCGTCTCTCGCAAAGCGGGCATCGCACTGAGAAACAACCGGGCTTCGCCTTGATCGGATACGCCTCTAGTTGCGGGTAATTTTGCCAATACGTAATCTGGAACGGTTAGGCTGGAAGATCCAGTGGAAGAGACACACAAGAAAAGGCCTGAACTGTTGGTTGGCTTATCATAGGCAGAGCCAACTATGAAAGCGGCAACGCCAGACTGGCCTCGCCAATTGATGGTCAGGCCGGCTTTCCGGTCAATCGTACGGAGTTGATCGGCATTGAATCCGTCAAGCGTAACGCCGCTAGCCACCGGAACGGTGAATGCACGTCCATCGGCCCCACTCGAAGATGCCAGGGAGAAGGAGCCCGTGCTGAAGAAGAGCGAAAGCAGGGCTGGATAGCCACCGCCAAGAATTGTACTGAAGATACCCGGAGCGAGTGTTGTTAACTCTATGGAATTGCTCCCGGCGATGGCTGACAGCCTTCCTAGATCCAGCGCCTTACCGCCGGAAGACATTTGCAAACCTGATGTCATGATGTTGCCTCGCATCGTGTAGCTGGTACAGGTGCCGGGAGGAGGAGCGGCGAGGAAAGGATCGAATGCGAACTGGCCACCGGGTTCCTGCATGGCTCTTACTGCTGCTTTGTCGGCGGTAACGTCAACATCAATACCAAGGAATTCTTTTGCACTGGTTGTGCCACGGTAGAGAATGGAATGGACAATCTTTCCACCCTGAATGAGCGCCGCACCGATGGGATTGTGTTGATCGGCGCATCGGCCGCCCTCGGGCATGATGGCCATTGTTGTAGAATTGCTTACTTCGCCATTGACGCGAACATAGACAGGAACAAAACAGCCGGTGGGTGCATCGTCAGGCACATAGAAAACGAATTGGTCGAGGCCGGAAATGCCGGGGGCTCGCCCGGCGTATAGCCGCCGGGTTACGGTCTTCCCGCCTATAAAAACCTCCACGTTATAGGGGAGGTCTCCTACCGGAGGAGTGTCGCTATCGGAGCCCTTGATGGCCCCGGTGCCCGTTAGCCAAAGCGTGCCGACGGCACCGGGGCGTACGGCGTTTGTTCCGGAGTTTAGGGGTTGTTCGGCGGCGGAGATAAAGTTTTGAAATATGCCCCAACCCCGGCCTGCACCCGTTGCCGTGAAGACGCCAGGGGCGTGATCGACAACGCGAATGGGAACCCAATTACTGTTTTGCCCGTTGTAGACAACCTGGAGGGCCAGAGTGCCGGTGGCGGAACTGGACGGCAAAATGGCGTTGATTTGCCCTTCGTAGACAAACAAGGGGATGGCGGGAGTAACCTTGGAGCCATCGCGTATGTTGATGGACACGCCGGAAAGGCGGGTGTCGAGGGGAAACTTGGAGACCTGCACAGGCGTTGCGGGTCCTAATGAACGGCCGAATATGGTGAAGATGGAGCCCCTAGCCAAGCCGCCGCCAGGTAGCAGGTTGGATGTGAAGCTTGCGGCGCTTACAACGCCACCGCGAAACACGAATGGTGCTGTTTGGCCGAATACGGGCCACACCAGCAGAACTAACAGTGCAAGTCTCTGCATCGGAACCACCTTGTGCTTACTCAACGTTGGCTTTTCCCGCCGCCGCCATCATATTGTATTTGCATCATGCACAGCAAGCAGAGCTTTAGCGTCCTGCGCACCGGAAGCAGCGCATGGGCGGGTGGTAATCGGTATTTGCTGAAGCGTTTCGACCTTCGATAGCCCTCCTTTCCGCCCTGTTTGGCTCCGGGCGAGCGCTGTGGTCCGCAAAAACTCAGTCCGACGGATCTTCCTCCACTCGTTTGGTTGGAAGTGATTGCACCCACAGGGGTTGGTTGTTTTTTCGCGTTGTTGATGTAGTCAGATATAAGGTCGATTGTCATTTTTATTTATGGCGTTCTTCTGTCTAATGAGGTCATGTGCGTGACAGAGATCCCCAATCGGGACTCCCTTCCCGCCGTCCTCCTTCGCGAGTCCTTCCGGCAAGACGGCAAGGTAAAGAACCGTACCCTTCTCAATATCTCCTCCTGGCCGGTTCCCCGCGTCGCCGCCCTCCGTCGTCTCTTGCGGGGCGAGTTCGATCATGATCCCGCTTCCGAACCCACCCGCGGACCGGTCTTCGGCCTCCTCCACGCCCTCAATCAGGTCGTCTCCGATCTCGGCATCACTGCC